>Ga0208150_1000009_pt1 | contig 96865 bp, 123 predicted proteins | sample DEB08_DNA_8_FD_184534 | JGI IMG/M metagenome (GOLD analysis project Ga0208150, IMG submission 184534) | Aqueous microbial communities from the Delaware River and Bay under freshwater to marine salinity gradient to study organic matter... | ecosystem: Environmental > Aquatic > Marine > Coastal ...
TACCAGTTCCTGCTGAACCAGTAACTGCTGTTACTCTAGGTGATAGCTCAACATCAGCATTTACAACAGACGGCACTACTTGGAGTTCTGGCACCTCTATTATAGGTGGAACATGGACAGATGGACTGCACGACTCTAGTAAGTTTATTGCTGTAGGACCAAACAGTGCTAACGTTATTTATTCTACTGATGGAGTATCTTGGCAGATAAGTAATGGCTTACCATCGAAGTTAATAGAAAGTTATTATGATAGGTACATCGCCTTTAACGGATCTGATAAATACCTTATTGCTTCAAGACAATACGCTCAAGGAGCACTGTCAACTGACGGCATTACTTGGACGTATGCGTCTACACCAGTTAGTACTTATTCACTAGAACACTTTAATAATGTCTTTACCCTAATCACTCCAAATAATTCAAGAAGCATTTACTACTCAACAAACGGCACCTCTTGGACTAATACAAGCACGATGCAGGCCCCTTCCAAAACTCCCTATATCCTTGGCAGAACGTCTGGAAAAACTACTGGTGGACAAGATATTACAGTTGGAGTAGGATCTTTAACAAATCATACCTATGTAAGCCTTATGTATTCCTATAACGGAACCATTTGGATTGGTAACTCCATGCCATATACTACCACAAGCCAAATTACATATAATGCTGTAGCGTTTGGAAGCAATAGCTCAACAGAAGACAGTCGATTTGTTGCTGTGGCATACGGAGGATTACTTTCTAATCTTTCAGCATCAGAATCTTCTGCTTACTCAGTAGATGGTATTACTTGGAATGCAGCAACTCTTCCATCAAGCCAGATTTGGACTGGAATCAGTTATTACGACAACAAGTTTATTGCCACAGCAGATAACACTACCTCTGGAGCTACATCAACTGATGGTATTACTTGGACTTCTATAACTCTGTCTGATGACGCTGCAAACAAAACGCTCATATCTAAAAACCAAAGCTATACACCAAAGACAGCAGTACCAGTTCCTGCTGAACCAGTAACTGCTGTTACTCTAGGTGATAGCTCAACATCAGCATTTACAACAGACGGCACTACTTGGAGTTCTGGCACCTCTATTATAGGTGGAACATGGACAGATGGACTATACGACTCTAGTAAGTTTATTGCTGTAGGACCAAACAATGCTAACGTTATTTATTCTACTGATGGAGTATCTTGGCAGATAAGTAATGACTTACCACAGACTTTAATAAACAGTTATTATGATAAGTACATCGCCTTTAACGGATCTGATAAATACCTTATTGCTTCAAGCCAATACGGTCAAGCAGCACTGTCAACTGACGGCATTACTTGGACGTATGCGTCTACACCAGTTATTACTTATTCACTAGAACACTTTAATAATGTCTTTACCCTAATCACTCCAAATAATTCAAGAAACATTTACTACTCAACAAACGGCACCTCTTGGACTAATACAAGCACGATGCAGGGCGGTAGCAAAACTCCCTATATCTTTGGCAGAACGTCTGGGAAAACTCCTGGTGGCCAAGACATTACAGTTGGAGTAGGATATCAAGGATTCAGTTCACATCTAGGATTTGCCTATTCCTATAACGGAACCACTTGGATTGCTGGCTCCATGCCATATACTATCACAAGCCAAATTACATATAATGCTGTAGCGTTTGGAAGCAATAGCTCAACAGAAGACAGTCGATTTGTTGCTGTGGCATACGGAGCGTCATACGCTAATCCTTTTAATATTTCAGCATCAGAATCCTCTGCCTATTCAGTAGATGGTGTTACTTGGAATGTAGCAACTCTTCCATCAAGCCAGATTTGGACTGGAATCAGTTATTACGACAACAAGTTTATTGCCACAGCAGATAACACTACCTCTGGAGCTACATCAACTGATGGTATTACTTGGACTTCTATAACTCTGTCTGATGACGCTGCAAACAAAACGCTCATATCTAAAAACCAAAGCTATACACCAAAGACAGCAGTACCAGTTCCTGCTGAACCAGTAACTGCTGTTACTCTAGGTGATAGCTCAACATCAGCATTTACAACAGACGGCACTACTTGGAGTTCTGGCACCTCTATTATAGGTGGAACATGGACAGATGGACTGCACGACTCTAGTAAGTTTATTGCTGTAGGACCAAACAGTGCTAACGTTATTTATTCTACTGATGGAGTATCTTGGCAGATAAGTAATGACGTAGATAATAGGTTAATAAACACTTATTCTGATAAGTACATGGCTTTTAACGGATCTGATAAATACCTTATTGCTTCAAGCCAACAAAGTCAAGGAGCACTGTCAACTGACGGCATTACCTGGACGTATTTGGCTACACCAGTGGGCACTTATTCAGTAGGATATGGTCACGATAGATTTGTAATTGTAAATAAAGATAATAATAGTAGCCAAGTACGTTATTCTACTAATGGATCATCCTGGAGTAGTGTAACTCCAGTGAGTGGTCTTTATTATCATATTCATGGGTTTGCTTTTGATTCATCTGCAAATATTATGGTTGGAGTAGGAAAGCGAGCTTCTAATTATGGAAGCCTACTATTGTCTACTGATGGCACAACATGGACAACAGGAACTATGCCAGCTTTAGGAGATATAACAAATATTACATATAATTCTGTAGCATTTGGAAATGGCAATTTTGTTGCTGTAGGAACATCTGGGACTTCTGCGTATTCGACAGATGGTACTACTTGGACTAGCGTTACTATGCCATCTTATGGATCATGGACTGGAATTACATATACTGATAATAAGTTTATTGCTATATCTACTGACACATCAGATGCAGCAACATCAACAGACGGGTCTACCTGGACGATCAGGTCTTTGCCGACTAGTAGCAACTGGAACTTTATTATTGGCAAATAAAGTATGTGGTAAAATATATGTTAGCAATAGACACTATAAAAAGGAAAAAAAATGGAACATTATAATGTTTTAATCGCTACCCCAGGATCAATGATGGAAGCAGACTATGTAAAAAGTCTAGTTAATACTTTAGAAGAATGTTCTAATAGAGGAATAACCTATAAATTTTTAAATTCATATGCCTCTCTAGTTTATAATGCTAGAGAACTAACTATGACAGGATATGATTCTAGACAATTGGACCCAAACGATAAGGGTCCATTAAAAGACAGGGTATCTTATGATAAAATATTTTGGATTGATTCAGATATCTCATGGGAGCCTTGGCAATTTTTTAGACTATACGAATCAGAACATGATGTTATAACTGGTGCATATCTATTGGCAGATTGCATTACTACAAGTGTACATGGTTGGGGAACAGCAACACATATTCCTAAATCAGAAATTATGCAAATGTCGGGAGAAACGACTGTTCAAAGTGCTGGATTTGGTTTCATAACAATGAAATCTGGAGTATTTGAAAAAATAAATCGGCCATGGTTTAAGCATTATACTCAAACTTTAAAAAAAGAAGATGGCTCAGAGCTAGAAATGGTTTTAGGAGAAGATATATCTTGGTGTATTGATGCATATAAGCTAGGTATAAAGATATATTTCGACCCAGAAGTTTTAGTAAAACACACTAAAAAAATACCAATTACATGGTAAAATATTAAAAGGAGGAAATAATGACAAACACATATACAATTCAACCAGAGGAACCATACACTGTTGAGGTTTTTTATAATGGATCTGATGTTCCAGGACTAAGACAACCGCATTGGCCAAATGGTGAGCCTTGGGCAAGTGCACAAGAAGCCGAAGAATGGACTCTTCAATTTATTGAAGCATTAGAAGATATCGAAGCTCCATTTGCACCTAGTGGTCCAGGTGAGCCAAGACTTCCTAAGCCTGAGCCTGCACCCGAACTTGATCCTGAGCTTGAACTTGACCCAGCTCTTGAACTTGATCCTGCAATTGAACCCGATATCCAGCCATAATATATAAAAAAATTTTTTTTTTATAAGAAATAAAAATTGGAGCATTATGACAGAAGATTTCTTTGCTTGGAATAATAGTTATATAGGAGGAACAGAAGTTGCATTAAAATGGTTTCATAAAAATGTATTGCCAGAAATGAAAAATTTAAAAAACTATAGATGCATATCTGTTCCTGGAAAGCCTACTATACTAGAAAATGTTTTAGATAATAGTAAAAAAAATATTTTATGGCTTCATCTAACACCAAATCAAGTAGACGATAATGGAATGAATGTTTTACAAATGACTGATTTTAAAAAAACACTTCATAAAGTTATTGCTATTTCTAATTTTCATAAAAAAAGAATAGTGTCAGAAATGTCATTAGATCCAAAAATGGTTGAAGTTATTGAATATCCAATTGATGAAGATATAACATTTGATTTTTCAAAGTTTGACAATGTAAAGAAGCCAAAAATCATTCATGCATCACAATCAATAAGAGGGCTAGAAATTCTTTTAAGAGTATTTGAAACTTTAGACGAGGACATTGAGCTAAACATATATAATGATTTTTACCCTGAACAAAATTATAGTCCAGCACTTGATAAAATAATGAAAGATGAAAGAATTACATTCTACGGAAAAACTCCAAGAGTTACTTTTTTAAAGGAGCTATCTAAGTCACATATACATGCATATCCTTCAATTTTTGATGAAACGAGCTGTCTTGTTCAAGCAGAAGCAATGCTTTCAGGAAATCTATGCGTTTATAGTAATTATGGGTCGCTCCCAGAAACTTCTCTTGGTCATGGAATAGTCTCTGACTTTTTATCTATGTTAACAATAGATGAAATAGCTGAAGACTATAAAGAAAAACTAATTGAATCTATTAATATAATTAAAAACGGTAAATTCGATCCATCCCAGCAAGTAAGCGATATAAGAGAAAAAAGAAATAAGGAAAAAATTATGCAAAAATGGCTTGATTTTGATAAAGAGTTATAAATATTGCCATGTCATGATAAAATTGTATTAGGATGATTACCAATTCTAATCTATATGCTGAAAGAGTTTTTGCTGAGCACCCCCTTTCTCTATGGCCTCTAGATGATAATATATCTTTTTTACAACTATTTTCAGATGCACAACAAAATTTATCAGACAATACATACTGGTCAACTTCTAATTTAGCACAACAAGATCCAAGAGAGTATTCTGAAACTCCTATTCCTGGTAGTACATCTTCTCGTTTTACACTTAATTCGTCAAATTCATATGTTGCTGAAATAACAAGCAACTTTACATTAAATAGTACAGACGACTTTGATATATCTAAAAATAGTGGATGTTTTTCTGCACACGTTTACCAGGAGTCTATTTTTATTGACTCCTTTGAAATTGGCGTATCATATGGGTCTGTAGAGGACACCAGCAGCTTTTCTTTCGATACTGATGTTGGTTGGCACAGTATTCTTCATACCTTTGATTTGCCTGAAAATGAAGAACTAACTTTTTTTATTAGAATTACATTTTCTGATTCAGGATATGTTTCAGATTTTGTTACACAAATAAATGGCGTATCTTTAGGCCAATGGTCAGAACAATATATTGTTAGTTCAATTGGAATTAATTCAATAGATTTACCTTATGAAGTTGAAAACCTTATAACTTCTGGATCTGCATATAATGCAATAACAGTTGATGCTTATGGACTAGATACAGAAATAAATGGCTACTACTTAGTTAAAGACAATAAAATTTATGCTCAGAATTTTGGAATACCCCTTGTTTTTGGTTCAAACCATACAACAAAAATATTTGAAGCACCAGACAACAACCCATCAATTATAATGCCAGGTCTTGGATTCTTAAACGACTCTGGAAAATATAATAACTATACCCTTGAGGCATGGGTAAGAATGGAAAATGTTGGTGCAAATCCAATTAAAATTATTGGTGCGGTAAAATCAAGTGACGGAGTTTATGTTGAAGAAGGATTCATAACTTTAAGAATAGGACCATATTTTAAATCATATTATGTTGGCAAATGGTATAGACCAATGTTGTTGCACTTTAAATACTCTCAGTCTGAAGCTACTTTATTGATCAATGGAGAACAAGTAATAACAATGCCAATTGATATAAGCAACATTGTTTTTGCAACACAAGAAGATGAAATAGGCAATAATCAAGACTGGATAGGAATATATGGTAGCGATTTTATTCAGCCCTTTGAAATTGATTGCGTTTCTATTTATCCGTATTTAGTACCAATAGAGATGGCAAAAAAAAGGTTTGTATATGGTCAAGGAGTTAAAGAGGTAAATTTATCAAACGATATTTATTCTACAAATTCATATGTTTTTGACTATTCATTTGCAAACTATGCAGCGAATTCTTTATACCCAGATATTAGTCCATGGAGAAGTGGTTTCGCTAATAATTTAGATGCAACATCTACTCATTTAACAACTCCAAATTATCAGCTACCAGAAGTTCAGCTAAAAAGAAATTCACGCTTCCTTGATGTGTTTGAGTGGTATGCAGAAAATAAAACTGCTAATGATATAGACAGTGATCAATATACATACATAACAATGAAGCCACTATATGAAAGAGAAAGATTCTTAAGGTGGTCAGAAGTTTATAATAATGGAACTGTTGATTGGTCAAGCATAACAAACGATAATTGGTATAATGCAACAAATGAATTCTTTGTAAATGAAAATATTTTATACTCAGATGTTAGTATCTATTACGATAATATAAATATACTTGATCAAAACTTAGAGTCTGTATCGGGGGTATTTAGATCGCCAGATTCTGCCATTATTTTGCAGCCTCTTTTATATTTTAGAAATAAAGTAACAAATGAAGCAATATCTATTGAGCTAGATTTAAATTGGCTAAAATATATTTATATTTCTTCTGCTGGAGATCAAACAGTCTTACATATTGAAAAAATAGAAGATGCAGAATATTTTGTTGCTGGAATAAATATAAAAAAGTTACAAATAGATAAATATTCAATTATTGGAAGCTTCTTTTCTTCATTAAATAATATATCATTAAATATCGGTGGATATTTAGATAGGTCATTTGGTGGAAGAATTTATGCTATTCACTTTAATAATGAATTCTTTTTTGAAAAAGATATCTCGAAATATTTTATTGGATCATTTATAGCACAGAGAACTGAAACAGAAAATGTCTCAGGATCACTTATAGAGTATACAGCAAATTACTCATTGATTCCAAGCGAGAAAGACTATATAGTTGATTTAGATATTGGTGTGACAGGATACTGGGAAGACTTTCAGCCTCTGTCTTTTTTTGGTAAATATGTCACTAATGAATTAAACGAGACATATTATGATTTAGATATGATTCAATTTAATTTTGATATACCTAAAAAAGCTGAAGTAAACGAATATTTAAAGGGATATTTAAGTTATGCATCAATAGATCTTTTATATTCATCATATTCTCAACTTCATTTTTCTGGACTTACTTATGCAGACTTTTCTAACATACTTGTTTCTGGATATACCAGATATCAAGAACTAAAAGATGCTTCATCTTCATTAGAATCAAGTACTTCATACGATACATCTGTAAACGCCTATCTTTCTTTTCAAACTAAGTCTGAGGTTGGAAATAAGCCATACTCAGACTTTATAAATACAGAAGCTGTGTCTTATAACAACGTGGTAGAGTTTGATAGATCTGCTTATACAAACACTAAGTATGAAATATTAGATAATAGTGTTATTTTACCGCCAAAAACACCAGACTTTAAAGATTATTATTTAGGAATACACCTAGAAATAAAAGTAAGAGGAATACTTTATAAGAATTTACTACTAAGAAGAATGGAATTATCGTCAATAGCATTTGACAACTCATCTGGGTACCCTGTTGGAACAAAATACTCAAATGATGTTTACCCTTTTACAAGAGAAAACTATTTATTTAATTATAAAAAACAAAATCCATTTACAATATACAAGGATACTTCTCCATACTTATACCTAACAGAATATTCTGGAATATTTGTAAAACCTTTTAATTCAGAATATGAGCGTGGAATATTGGTTCCTATTAATAAAGAAAAACAATCAGATTATAAAGTTGGCGGAATTCAGTTTTGGACAAGGTACCCAATAACAGAGTTTCCAGACATTCCATTTAAAGTTGCAAAAATTAAAAGTGACAATGTAGACATAGACCTTTATTTAAATCCAGAATCAAGTGGTAAAAGAGCAAAACTTATTGCTTATGATTATAAAACTGGAAAAGAATATAATAACTTTATATTCTTCCAAGATTCTGAAATAGTTAACAATCCAATTATTTATCCGCGTCAATGGACTGCAATAAATATTGCTTTCCCCGATCCAATAGAATTTGACAATATAACTGGAAGAATAGAGCTATATTCTGGTATGGTATTCAATAACATTGGTGAATATAAATATTCACAACCGCCAAATCAAGAATCAAAAGCTTACCTTAAAAAATGGTGGCAGCTAATTTCTAATGCAGGAAATAATTTTATTAATAATTGGCAAGACTTTGTTAGGCCAAGCGGAGCAGAACAAGATTTAACATGGGAGGACGCATCAATTATTTTTGTTCCAAATCAATACATAATAAATGGATCAAACGAGTACAATAATCAAGTTGGTCTTTCTATTTCTGTAACAGAAGATATTTCTTCTATATCGGTCTACTCTAATGGAGTAGATACATTTACCGATGTTCAATGGGAAATTGTTGAGGGATCTCCAATATAGACATTTTTATTTTTTTGTAGTAGAATACCTATGACGAATAGGAAATTATGGCAAAACCAACAGTATCTTTTTTAACATATGACTTTACTTTAGGCAGTAATCCAGTAGAACCAAATGGGTGCGCCTGGTACAGATGCTACCTTCCAATGAAAGAGCTTGAAAAAAATGGATGGGATGTAGGAATTGGATTCCCTGGATGGAATGAAGACCATGGATTTGGATTATTGGTTCCAGACAACAAGGCTATTCATGGTTGGGATGTTATTGTATTAAAACTAATTATGCTTGAGTCTATTGCTAGCAAAATAAATGAGGCAAAAAAACTAGGACAAAAAATAGCGGTGGATATTGATGACTGGTTTGAAGGATTATCAAAATCAAACCTTGCTCATAAAATGACAGACCCAGAAGTAAATCCTCGTAATAATCGTGAGCATTATATGTATATCATTGAAAATGCAGATGCAATTATTACCTCTACCCCATTCCTATATGATTTTTATAAGAATGAAAAAGGATATAAAAACGTATACATGGTTCGTAATGGTATAGATTTGGATAGATGGACGCAAAGAAAAGACCACTCACGATGGCTGCCGCAATTTGGTTGGGTTGGTGCAACTCCATGGAGATCTAATGACCTTGAACAATTATCTCCGTGGTTTGGAAATTTCTTAGAAAAAAATCATTTAACATTTCATCATTCTGGAGCAATTAAAAATGCAAAAGAGGCTAGGGACCAACTAGGAATTCCAAAAGCTGTTAAGTCAACAAAACAGGCTATGGAAAAAATTAGTAAGTATCCAAGTCTTTTTAGAAAAATTGATGTTGGCTTAGTTCCACTAAATGATGTTGGATTTAATCATGCAAAGTCTTCTATTAAAGGTTTGGAATATGCTGCTGCTGGTGTGCCTTTTATAGCGTCCTGGAGTCCAGAGTACGAGCTTTTAGAGCAGCAAGGGGTAGGAAGGGTAGCAAGAAATCAAGAGGAATGGTTGCAACACTCTGAAGAACTTTTAAATCCCAATACAAGAAAAGAAGATGTAGAAAGAAATCTTGAGGGCATTAAAAAATACCAAACAATGGAAGTTCGTAGATCTGAATGGGATGAAGTAATTCATCAAATTAAAGAGCAATAGAAAAGCAGGGCAGAATGTTGCCACCTTTTGAATTAGGTTTTCTGCCCCGCTAATCTATTTAGTAACAGTTATGACCAGGATAATACCAATGCTTCTTGCCACTACCATCTTGCCAAGCGGTGTAAAAAGCACGGTCTTGATAATACCTTGACCATTTATGAATTGGTTTATCAAATAAAGTCTTAATTTCAGCTGACAAACCATCTTTTGTTTTCTTGGATTCCTTTAACATCATCCAAACAAGCCCATCTCTCCATTGAGAGTCCAAGAATTGATAGGCTCCTCTTGCCGAGGATGACTTATTGGCGGCCCGATAAGAAAAACGGGATTCACGCTTCATAATACATTTACGAGAATTTTCCCATTTAGAATCGAACCATTTACCGCGATACAAAGATGGCTCATAGCCCTTCATATCCTGTGCGGTATCAGACCTAGCATACTTATGCTCTTGGCTGATATACACGACTTTCGCCGTCGCGGTTATTGCAGATTTAGCATCGACCGCATCAGAGGCGTAGGCAGGGGTTGCAAATAACATCATCATTCCTACCAAACCTCCTATCAGTTTTGTTATCATCTGTTTCCTCCTGACGGTGACAACAGTTCATCTAGCATACATAATAAAAAAATGTATGTCAAATGAAATAACAGAATTTATGAATGGAATGTGATCTATATTATATATATTTATATATTATTAATATTTATATATTAGATCTATTCCCTCCCTGACCACCCATCCATGGTATCTTGATTACTTTATTTTGTCAATAGCTTTCTTGATTTTTTCTATTGTGTTTATTCCTGGGTAGACATTAACGCCCGACGCAAGATCGTGAAAGTATACACGATCATCTTCATCTAGTCTAGGTATCACCAGCCCCCCAAATTCACTTGTGTCACAGCCAGGTAGATCAAGTGGTTCGGCCTCACCTTTGTTTATCAAATCGTTATAAGTATGTACCTCTTGAATTGTTAGTTCCATGTTGACTCTCCTTAAAATTCTGATAGAATTATATCTTACTAATAAATCTATCAAAGGAAGTGTTTTTAATTGTCTCTCATTAATAATAACGGTTCGATAAAGGATCACTACAGAAATTTCATCCACATCAGCAGATACGCCAGGTGGATGGAGGAAGAAAATAGGCGAGAGACATGGGTGGAAACAGTAGATAGACTTATGAACTTTATGAAGAGTCATCTTGTCAACAACTACGAATATAAAGATAGTGCACCAATTTTTGATGAAGTTCGTGATGCCATTATTAATCATAAGATCATGCCTTCTATGCGTGCTATGATGACGGCAGGCCCAGCACTTGAGCGTGATAACATTGCTGCCTACAACTGCTCATTTATTGCGGTTGATAGCCCAAGAGCATTCGATGAGGCTATGTATATTTTGATGAATGGTACAGGAGTTGGATTTAGTGTTGAGCAAAAATATACAGACCAACTACCCGTTGTAGCAGAACAAATGTTTCCAACAGGAACAACCATCGTTGTTGAGGACTCTAAGCTTGGTTGGGCTAAAGCATACAAAGAACTTATTGCACTTCTTTATCAGGGGCAGATCCCTAATTGGGATATGACAAAGGTTCGTCCAGCAGGAGCAAGGCTTAAGACTTTTGGTGGTCGTGCATCAGGCCCAGAGCCACTACATGCACTATTCCAGTTTACTGTCGATGTATTTAGAAATGCAGCGGGACGCAGACTTAAGCCTATTGAAGCACACGATATTATGTGTAAAATAGGAGAGGTAGTTGTTGTAGGTGGCGTTCGTCGCTCTGCACTTATCTCGTTGTCCAACCTTGATGACTTTGAAATGGCAAAGGCAAAGAGTGGAAACTGGTGGGAGAATGAAGGCCAGCGTGCTCTAGCAAATAACTCTGCTGTTTACAACATGAAGCCAAATACAGCGCAGTTTCTGCGTGAGTGGAGAAACCTTTATGAGTCAAAATCAGGGGAAAGAGGAATTTATAACCTTGATAGCGTTCGCAAGCACATTGATAGTTTCGGTCGTCGTGATTCTTCTAAGGTAGCAGGAACCAACCCATGTGGCGAAATTCTTCTACGACCCAATGAATTTTGTAATCTAACAGAGGTAATTATTGAAGCTTCTGATACAGAAGAAGATCTTAAGAAGAAGGTAGAACTCGCCTCCATCTTTGGAACCTGGCAATCTACTCTTACAAACTTTAAGTATATTCGTAAGTCATGGAAAGATAACTGCGAGGAGGAAAGACTACTTGGGGTATCACTCACAGGTATTTATGGAAATAAGCTAACATCAAATAATAATTCTAATCTATCTTCTCTATTAGATAATCTCCGTGAATCAGCAGTAGAAACAAATAAGAAGGAAGCTGAAAGACTTGGAATTAATCAGTCCATGTCTGTTACTTGTGTTAAGCCTTCTGGAACAGTATCGCAGTTAACTGGTGTATCAAGTGGCATTCATCCATGGTATTCAGAATATTACATTCGTTCTGTTCGTGGAGATAATAAAGATCCACTAACACGATTCCTTATTGATTGTGGTATTCCAAATGAGCCAGATGTTATGAAGCCAAATGATACTACCGTTTTCTACTTCCCCGTAAAGGCTCCAAAGAACGCGGTAGTTACAGAAGATATTTCAGCCATTGATCATCTAGAACTATGGAAAACCTATCGTAATCATTGGACAGAGCATAACCCATCTGTCACCATTAATGTTCATGAAGATGAATGGATGAGCGTAGGGGCATGGGTCTATGACAACTTTGATCAAATCGGTGGCGTTTCATTCTTGCCAGCAGTTGAGCATTCTTACAAGCAAGCACCCTACCAGTCTTGCACAAAGGAAGAATATGAGGAAGCACTAAAGAATATGCCCACAAATATTCCATGGGAGATGCTTACTGTTTATGAGACAGAAGACGGAACTACTGGATCACAAGAGCTAAGTTGTGTTGCAGGATCTTGCGAGATAGTTGATATTGGTGACCTAGCTAGTGTCAAAAACTAGCTGAGTCATGCTAATTATGGTACAATTGTTGACATGGCATCCTCTAATCCAAAGCTAACTGTAATAGAAAAGCAAGGTGACGATGGCATCTATGTTTGGAAGCTTCCTAATGGAAAGTTGGCTGGTGATGGCAATGGTAACATCATGAATATTCCTGCTCGTAATGGTGATATTCAGGCAATGGCTAAAATTACCAAGGCGGCAGCTTATTATGGATTTCCAGATGGTAAGCCAGAGTTTAAAGCAGGCGTAAGAAGAATTACTGATGAAGAACATTCGGAACAGATTGACAGAATGAGCCAGGGGTATATTCCTAGCGAAACAGATCTGGGTGCATGGTATGACGCAGCAAAGGGACTAAGAGCGCATGGAGAATGACGACTACGAGGGTAGAGCAAGAATTGATAATCCTCAATCAAACAAGATATCAAAATTTGATCCATTCAATGCTGGTGTAGAAACAGTAAAATCATATACTGGACTTAATCCTAATTTTAAGCGTCGTATTTCTAGACTAAATAAGGTTTGGACAGGACAAGACGGGGCAAAGTCAAAGCAGCTAATTCCAGATATGGATATTACAACTGCCTATGGACTTTTTGATGTTATTGTTCCACCATACAACCTTGACGAGCTTGCTAATTTTTATGAAACAAATTTTGCTAACCATGCAGCGGTAAATGCCAAGGTATCAAACATTGTTGGCCTTGGATATCATCTAGAACCAACTCCCAATCTTATGGACAGGATTGAAGATGCTGGCAATGATGATCAGAGAATGCGTGCACAAAGAAAAGCTGACAGAGCAAAGGCTATGGTTATGGAATGGCTTGAAGATCTTAATGATGAAGATACTCTGACTCACGTTCTTGAAAAAGCCTTTACTGATTATGAGGCAACTGGAAATGGATATATTGAGGTAGGTAGAACAACTTCTGGAGAAATTGGATATATCGGTCATATTCCTGCAACAACTATTCGCGTTAGAAGAGAACGCGATGGATACATTCAGGTAGTTAATCAAAGAACAGTATTCTTCAGAAATTTCCAAGATGTAAAAACACCCAACAATGTAACAACAGATCCGCGACCAAACGAGCTAATTCATATTAAGAAATATACCCCTCGTAATAGCTATTATGGTGTTCCAGATATCTTGGCTGCTTCTACATCACTAGTTGGTGACACACTTGCTGGTCGCTACAACATTGACTATTTTGAGAATAAGGCAGTGCCACGATACATCGTTACTCTTAAGGGTGCAAAGCTAAGTACAGATGCAGAAGATAAGCTGTTTAGATTTTTGCAGTCTGGACTCAAAGGACAAAGCCACAGAACACTCTACATCCCTCTTCCTGGAGATACAGGAGATAACAAGGTAGAGTTTAATATGGAGCCAATTGAAAATGGCGTACAAGAAGGCTCTTTTGAAAAGTACCGCAAGTCTAATCGTGAAGATATTCTTATGGCTCATCAAACACCAATATCAAAGGTTGGTGGCGGTCAGGGCATGTCTATTGCCGCTGCACTAGCATCGGATCGTACATTTAAGGAACAGGTTGCACGACCAGCACAAAGAACTTTAGAAAAGGTAATAAATAAAATAGTAAAAGAAAAAACAGATATGTTTAACTTTAGACTAAATGAATTTACATTAACAGATGAAAATACACAAAGTCAGATTGATGAAAGATATCTCAAGACTCAGGTTATTGTTCCAAATGAAGTAAGACAAAGAATGGGAATGCCTGTACGAGATGGCGGTCAATCACCAGTTGAACTAACAGCACAACAAAGAGCGGAATCAAGGGCACAAATTACAGGTAACAGACAAAGAGATACAGAACGACAAAATAACGCTACTGACTCCTCCGCAACAGAAACTGGAAGAAATCCAGGAGGAGAAGGCAGAACAACTGCATAAATTTATAAAATTGTGATAAAATACTATAAATATAGTATATAATGGGTTTGAAATGACTATTTTTGAAAAAGCTTATTGGAGCACAGACGGGAATAACATTTCCGTTAGAATGCCCATTCAAAAAGTAGACAAAGAAAGAAGAATTGTTTCAGGCTGGGCTACAACAGATAGCATTGATAAGCAGGGCGACATTGTAAATGCTGACGCATCAGCAAAAGCTTTTGATGCATTCCGTGGAAACGTTCGTGAGCAGCATACCCCACTTGCCGTAGGCAAGGTCGTTTCATTTAAGCAGGATAAATATTTTGACAAAAATACTGATCAGTTTTACAACGGTATTTATGTAGATGTTTATGTTTCAAAAGGCGCAGAAGATACCTGGCATAAAATTAATGAAGGCATTCTTACTGGATTCTCAATTGGTGGAAGCATCAATGACTCAGAAGAAATGTACAACAAGCAAATTGATAAGCCCGTTCGGGTAATTAAAGATTATGATCTTTATGAGCTTTCCCTTGTTGATAATCCAGCAAATCCAGACTCTAATATTATTTCTGTACAAAAGTTTAATGCTACAGAAGAAAAGGTAGAAAAGAACTACCTTGAAAACGTATACTGGTGTCCAACTAGTGACAATGTTATCTTAAGTGATAAGTCAGATTACAGTTGCCCAGAGTGCAGCAAGCACATGACTAATATTGGTTTTGTAGAGAGTAACGATGTAAATAAATCCGAAGTTGTAAAATCTTTGATTACATCATTTGAAAAGGTTTCAGATTCACAATCTGATAAAAATGAGGCGATTGACGAAGACATAGCCAAGTCAATTGCTGACGAAAATATTGAAAAGGAGGGAAATAACGTGGGAATTCTAAATAGAAAGTCTTCAGAAGAGGCTGCTCCAATTGAGAAGTCAGAGGACGCTGCAGTAGAAGCAGAGACTGTTGAAGAACCTGCTGAAGAGACAACAGAAGAAGTTGCAAAGGCAGATGACGCTGCAGAAGATGCTGAGACTGTAGAGAAGTCAGAGGACGCTGTTGAGGACTCTGCCGAAGAAACAGTAGAAAAGGCAGAAGAGACAGAGGAAGCCACAACTGAAGAGGTAGTCGAAAAGTCCACAACTCCTAATGAAGAAGGCAGCACAGATGACTTGGCAAAGGCTGTTAGCGAGATCAAGGATTCTGTTGCAGATTCACTAGGAGATCTAGCTGCAGTAGTTAAGGGCATTGCAGAGCAGGTCGCAGAGATGAAGAAGTCTCTAGACGGCGTACAAGAGGAAGTAACAACTGTAAAAGGCAATGTAGCAGAGTTTGAAGGGCGTGTTGATGCTGTAGAAGCTGACACAGCCGTTCGCAAGTCTGGCGATCTTGGCGGGATCGTGCAGGAAGAAAATACAACTGAAAAGTCGATGTGGGGCGGTCGTTTCCTCAAAGCCGCTGACTTATATCGGTAAATAAATAGGAGGTGAAATAAAAATGTCAGACGAAATCCTAGAGAAGGCAGCTGCAACAGGCGCAGTAGTTTCTGGTGGTATTGGGGGTGTAACAAACCCAGCCGCTGGTGACCTCGGTGTTGTTGGCAGCACAACCGATGATGGCGGTATTCTCAATCCTGAGCAGTCTCGCCAGTTCATCGAATACATTTGGGAGCAGCAGGTACTAGCACAAGATGGTCGCAGAGTAACAATGCGTTCCAACACCGCAGAGCTAGAGAAGCTAAACGTTGGCGAGCGTGTAATCCGTGCAGCAGCACAGGCTGATGCAACTTACACAAACGCTGATGTTGCTTTCACTAAGGTTGAGGTTACCACCAAGAAGATCCGTTTGGATTGGGAGGTTTCAACTGAAGCTCTAGAGGATAACATCGAAGGTGCAGGTCTAGAGGACCACTTGGTTCGCACAATGACCCGTGCATTCGCTAACGATCTAGAGGATCTAGCTATCAACGGAACAGGCTCTGGAACAAATGCGTTCCTTAGCATCATGGAGGGCTTCCACGCAAAGGAGACAGCTGGTGGCAATCAGGCCGCTGCTGTAACCTCAAGTGGTAGCACATGGACAGTACAGGATCTACAGGATATTATTCTTGCAATGCCAAGAAAGTACCGTGGTTCACGTTCAGCCATGAAGTTCTATGCTGGTTCACCAACACTTTCCAGCCTACTCAATCAGCTCGCTCAGACAGGCAACTTCTCTTCAGAGAGAATTGTTGAGCGCATTGTTGATGGTAGTGTTCCACAGATTGTTGGTGCTCCACTACAGTACCGCGTTCTCGGGCTTCCAATCGTTGAGGTTCCATACCTCCCCGATGATTATGTCTCACTCACATTCCCAGAGAATCGTATCTGGGGATTCCAGAGAGATGTTACAGTCCACCGCGAGTTCAAGCCAAAGAAGGACACAGTAGAGTACACAGTATTCGTTCGCTTTGGTGTTCAGATCGAAGAGACAGACGCAGTTGCCTACGGCAGCAAGTAATCTCTTTGTCAAGTAGTTTGGAGGGGAGTCTGAAATATGGCTCCCCTTCAACACTTTTATAGATGATATAATAACAAAGGAGGATTATAATGAGCGATAATATTATTAGAAGTTCTTATGACAAAGCATATGTTTCTAAATCACTTCAAGATAAAAAAGAAGTAGAGGTAGAAGATAAGCCAAAGTCAACAAAGAAGACAACTTCTAAAACAATCACTTCTAAGACTGCTCCAAAAAAGGAAGATCCTAAGCCACAACCAACCGCTGTTTATTCAGAGGGCAAACTAGTTCACCCAGCTCTAGGAAGGCTAGACAAGGGATATAACATTGTTACGCCAGATCAGGCCGATGAATGGATGAAAATTTCTACAAAGGTAAGAATGGCTACACCAGAAGAAGTGGCAATTGCCTACGGGGTATAGTGAATGGAAACTCTTAGACTTCCAGAAACAACAACCGTAGAGGTTTCATTTAGCGTACCAGACGCATCAACACTCTATATTTTGTCATATGATGATTTGACAACTGGAAGCACCTATTCAACTAGTGCCACATCTAATTCTTCTAAAATTGTAACCTTTGGACTTGATGATCGTTACCTTACCTATACTGGAAGTCTTAAAGCAACAGTTTATACTGCTGCTAGTGCATTAGTAATAACCGATGGAATTGATGTTGTTAAACCATATTGCGATATTACAAGCGTAAAAAATAAATTAGGAATTACAACAGCACAGGCAATTCAAGTTGAGAAGGTAGCCAGAAAAATTATTGAGTCTGAAGCAGGAAAGTTTGATTTTCAAAGAAAACAAAAAGAAATATATGGAATGGGACTTGATTACCTACCATTAGATGAAAAAATTCAAAAACTATATTATCTATATGAAAATGGTGTAAAAATTTATGACTATGAAGATGAAGATCTTCAAGAATATAAGATAAGTGTAGATGGAACATCTATTGTTACTTCCGTAACACAAGTAAATAAGATGGAGTATAAATATGTTTGGCGAGATAGATATCTTGACACAGACTTTTTTAGTGGATACGATTATCTTGTAGATGGAGATTTTGGATACATTGTTGTACCAGAAGACATTCAAGAAGCTTGTGAGCTTATTATGCAAGATATTACAAATGACAACATGAGATATATCAACAGATATATCGAAGAGTTTGACAACAATGAGTTTAAGGTTAAGTTTGGCAAGGGAATAACCACGGGTACAGGAAATCTTATTGCAGACAAAATTCTATCGGGATATAAGAATAGAATAATTCCTGGGGTGATTTAATGCTACCCCAAGGCAATCTTAATGGTCTTTTCTACCCCATGACTGCAGATATTTATTATGCTACAAAAAGCCAGAACGATTTTGGAGAACTTCAAAGATCATGGACAATGGATAGAAGCATTAATTGTTCAGCAATTAAAGAAAACCCACAATCTCAAATGAGAACTCAATTAACATCAGAAAAGTTTCTTGAGTATGATGTAAAAATAAATATGCGTACCAATGAAAATATTTATAAGTCTTTAGATGGTACACATTATAGGCCAACAGATATCTTGGTTCGTAATATCAAAGATCCTTTCGGATCAATTGCCTGGACAGAAACTGACACAGAGCCAACAAATTTTGAAATAGATACAATTGAGCCAATGTTTGATGCAGTTCATAATATTATGGGATATAGAATATTGCTACGCAGATCAGATTTGCAGGTGGCTCTATAATGTATACAATTAAGTTTGATGGAAAAGAAGCAATGAAAATGTTAAATAATGTTGTTTCATATTCTAATGGATTTATTAAAGAAACAAAAGCACAAGAAAAAACGGTAGCAAGTAGATTAGCAGATACAAGCATTGATGCATTTTATGATTACCTTGATACACTAGCAAGAACAAATCCAGGAATGCTTCATCATGTTTATGAGTGGGGCGCAGTAGGAGATCCAGACTCAAGACTTGTGGAATTAAAGAAAAGACTTAGTGGAAAATCTGCACAAATAGATTCCGAATTTGTAACATCTTCTAGTATCCCAGAAGGTGGGTCAGAGCCATTTTATGAAAAGGCTGAGATTATGGAGGAAGGTATTCCAATTACAGTTCAGGCTGTTCAGGCAAAGGCTATGTTTATTCAATACAATGGAGATGAGTTTTTTACTGCTGGACCAATTGTAATAGAAAATCCAGGTGGCGAGGGTGTACGGGGATCATTTGTTGCAGCGTTTGAAGAATTTTATAATACTTATTTTGAACAAGTATATTTAAGAGCAATTAGATTTTATCAACATTTTGAGAATCCAAAAGGGTTTGAGTCGAATTTTGGTAGTGCAGTAAAATCTGGCAATGCCGCTGGCATAGGTAGAACAACTGCGCTAAAATGGGTTATGAATATGCCAGGTGGTGAAAATGAGTAATTATCCAGAACTTATAATCAATAAATATGTATGGAAGCAATTTGAATTGGCAAAGCCTGCTATATATTCTAATTACACCTCTGGCCTTATACCATTTTTTCCAATTAGCGATATAAAAGCTGGAGACACGGCATGGGGAACAAAGCCTTATATAGTTTATGATTCCTTTATGAGAGCAAGAACAACAAGAAAATATTTCTATCCAGTAAAAGCTGGTCAAATGATGTATTCCATAAAGGGTGGGGTAGGAGATATATTTGAATGGAGAGACTTTATTTCCAATGTCCTTGATAGAGAAGATGATGGGGCACGGGATATAAATGAGTATGCTGGTGAAACCCTATCAAATACTAGAATATATTTTCATTGTGTAAATACTAGCCAGGTTAATTACGTTGGAAACACCACAGAACAGCAGGGTAAAAATAAACAGTATTCTGCCAACCTCATAATCAAATATGACTATCATATCTCAGATATTTACAATGCTTAAAACATAGGCTATAATGTAATTGAGGAAACGCCCCACGCCAAATTTAACTAATAAGGGGTGAAAAAATATATGGCAACTCTTGGTGATTCAACACAGATCATTGTAGGTGCAGCACAGCTTTTTGTTTCAAGAAGTGGTTCACTAAAGTTTATTGATGGTACAGATCCAGCAGAGTATTCATTCGACGGTGCCGCAGGCGACGATATTCCAGATTTTGTTTCTGGAACAGAGTTTGCTGACACACTAGCAGGAGCTTCCGCTTCCGCTAACTGGCGCAACGTTGGTTACACAATGAATGGTCTAGAGGTTCAGTTCCAGCCAGACTTTGGTGAGGTTCAGGTAGATCAGCTACTTGACGTTGCTCGCCTTTACAAGCAGGGTATGCAGGTTAACATGGTCACAGCTTTTGCTGAAGGTACTCTTGAGAACCTTCTTGTTGCAACAGCAGCACAAGACGCAGACCTAACAGGCTCTGGCTCAAATGAAGAGACACTAGTTCTTCAGTCTGGCGACCTTGGTGAAGTACCACTAGAGCGTGCTATGATCGCTGTAGGCCCAGGCTCAGGTGATCCAGCCGCAATTGGTGCTAACAAGGTAGAGCGTGTTTACGTCGCTCACCGTGCACTTTCAATTGAGAGTGTAACTGCTTCCGCAAAGCGTGATGAGCCTACAATGTTTGAGGTTTCATTCCGTTTGCTACCAGCAGACAACGGTTCCTACGGTAAGATCGTAGACCGCGTTGTTGGTTCCTAATTAAATAAAAATTTAATAACACTTGCCCCGCCCCAAAAAGGCGGGGTTTAGTGTATTTATGATAAAATACCCCTGCTATGCTATAATTTAATTATATTCTAGGAGGAATAAATGGCAACAAGCGTCTACGAAACGGTAGAGGTTGAATTAATTGATGGGACAACAATTACTATGCGTCCCCTCAAAATCTCTCTTCTGCGTGAATTCATGAAAGAATTCCAGAAGATTGGTGATGAAGATATTGCTTCTGACAATATTAAGTCAATGGATCTACTTCTTGATTGTGCTGCTATTGCGATGAAGCAGTACAACGATGAGTATTCAGACAAAACAAAGCTAGAAGATGTTGTAGATCTACCAACGATCTACAAGATTATTGAAGTCGCAGCGGGGATCAAACTTGATGACCCAAACGCACTAGCGGCGGCTCTAGCTGGTCAGAGCTAGATCTCGCCGCAATAGAATCAAAGGTATTTCTTCTGGGGCATTGGAAGGATTACCAAGAACTGGAGGATAACCTGTCAATGCCAGAACTAGTGGCTATTCTTGAAGCAAAACAAGAAGACGATTATCAGAACAAAAAATTTATGGCAGCCCTCCAGGGCGTTGATCTTGATCAGTCTAATGCTAAAAACAAGGGAAGTACCTGGGAAGAAATAAAGGCTAGAGCATTTAGCGGCGGTAAAACAAGTAATCCCAAAGATGTTATGGCACTTAAAGGTAAAAATGCCAAGATGAAGGGTTTTGGAATTGGCCTTGGCCTAGATGCCGTTTCAGTTGACGGTGACGGGCAGGTGACAAAGATTGGCTAATGCTAATGCTCGTATTAATGTTGATATTAATACCAGTGAGGCCGCTGCTGGCCTAAAAAGACTTCAATCACAATTAAATGCATTTAATTCTACCCTAACAAAGGGTTCTGCTGTTCAAGCAACCGCAATGAGAAATGCAAAAGACAATCTCATGGAGCTTGTCAATGCATCTAGATTCTTTACTGCTGAAACAGTAAGAATGCAAACTGCCGCAGGCAAACTTGACAAAACATTGGCAAAAGGTCAAGGAACTCTGGGGCAGTTCTTTAGTGCTAAGTTTCTTAAAAATAGCGCAGCAGCAGCAAGCGCACTATCTTTAGCAGAAACAAGAGCAGCAGCACTTCAAACACAATTTGTTGCTACAGGGGCAGCAGCAAATGGTATGCGAGATGCAATTGCCATTAGACCCCTTCAAGCATTTAATAATGCAGCAACAGTAAGTGCTCAAAAACTTGCAATTCATAGATCAATGCTTAATCAAGCAACTACTTCTATGATTAATTTTGGTAAGAATACACAGTGGACTGGTCGCCAGCTTATGGTTGGTTTTACCGTTCCTCTTACAATTTTTGGTGCTGTTGCAGGAAAGACATTTAGAGAGCTAGAAAAGGAAGCCGTAAACTTTAAAAAGGTATATGGAGATGCCTTTACTCCCCCAGAAGAAATGCAGGCCAACCTTGATGCAGTTAAAGAGCTTGCTAAAGAATATACAAAGTATGGTATCGCCGTAAAAGATACTATTGGTTTGGCTGCAGAGGCAGCCGCAGCAGGCGCACAGAATCAAGAACTGATTGATGCTACAACACAGGCAACCAGACTTGCAACCCTGGGCCAAATGGAACAGAATGAGGCACTAAAGACAACCATTTCTTTGCAGAATGCATTTAAACTTTCTGGTGACGAGCTTGCTAAATCTGTTAACTTCCTTAACATGGTTGAAAACCAAACAGTCGTAACTCTACAAGATCTTTCTGGAGCAATCCCTCGCGTTGCCCCAGTAATTAAAGGTCTTGGTGGAGATGTAGAAGATCTGGCTGCATTCCTTGCTGCAATGCAAGAAGGCGGTGTTAGTGCTGCTCAGGGTGCACAGGCACTCAAGTCTGGTCTTGCTTCATTAATTAACCCTACAGACAAGGCTAAAGAAAAGTTGCAAGGCATGGGCATTTCCTTAGATACAATAATTCAGGCGAACAGAGGCGACCTGATGGGTACTGTACAAGCACTAGCAGATGCCTTTGACACCCTTGATCAATTCAGTAGACAGCAGGCAATTGAAGAAATCTTTGGAAAGTTCCAGTACGCAAGACTAGCAGCACTATTTGATAATATCAATAAAGAGGGAACACAGGCAGCCAGAGTTCTTGAAATGACAGGAATGAGTGCTGGTGAAATGGCGGCATCTGCAGAAAAAGAGCTTAGTGCTATTGAAGAAGCAGTAGGAACTCAGTTTACTGCAGCAATGGAAAAACTACAGTTGGCAATAGCACCTATAGGTGAAATGTTTACTAAGCTTGCTATTCCAGTTATTAATTTCTTGTCAAAGATTGCAGATGCATTTAATAACTTGCCAGATTTTGCTAAGAAGTTTATTGGATTGGCAACAGTTGTTGTTGGCCTCGTAATACCTGCAGGCACAATGTTCTTAGGTTTGTTGGTAAACCTTGTTGGAACACTTACAAAGTTTGGTGCAGTAACTGGTTCAGCATTTAGAGGATTTTTGAGCGGCGGTATTAAGGGTGCATTTGATGCAGTATCACAGTCTGTAAACTATATGTCTCTAGAACAAATTGATGCTGCAACAGCATCTCAACAATTGGCTGGATCTACAGAGGCAGTAAATGCCGCACTACTTGGTCAGGTTGGAGCAAGTGAGGGTGCTCAGGCAGCAGTTATGGAACTTGCTTATGCATATGAAATTTTGACACAACAAATGCGTGAGACAGCCGCGATGAATGAACTTGTGTTTGGTACAAGTGCTGCAGCAATGGGAGCAGCAGGTACAAGAGGTCCAAGGGTTAGAAGAAATCGCGGCGGTACAATTCCAGGTTCAGGAAATACAGACACAGTACCAGCAATGCTCACCCCTGGTGAATTTGTTGTCAATAAGCAGGCAACACAAGATAACCTACCTTTGCTTAGGCAGATAAATGAAAGTGGAAAGGTTCCAGGATACTTTGCTGGTGGAATAGTTGCTAGGCTGCTATCAATGTTTAGAAGAAAGCCTCCAATTAATAATCAGACAATTATGCCAATAGTGTCCAAGGGTAGCCCTTGGCAGCAAGCAGAAGCACGACGACAACAAGGACGGCAAAATCAACAACAAAGATTTTTAGAAAATGATTTTAATCTAAGTGACATATCAGAACCAGCAAAAAGAAGAGCCTGGTCGCTTGCTAATGAGCTTGAAATTACGACTAATGCAGATACGAGAGGTTCCGTAGGATTTCATTCAAAATATAATCAACAATTAAAAGATGGAAATGTTGATGCTAATCCAACAGCAAGACAACTACTAGATGATTTAAATGATGACACATATGATTCTTTTGTTGTATTGAGACAACAAGCACAAACATGGAATTCAAGAAATCCAAATTCTACTGTGAATACAGATACGATTATTAAAAATTTTAAAAGAAGTTTGAGCGGTTTAGAAGAAACTAAAGTTAATGATACCAGAATAAAACTTTTGTACAGGGAGGCAATAGAAGAATCAGGTGTTAATGGTAGAGACTTTCTTGATGCCATTAGAAAACCAGCAGTTATAGATGCAAAAATGACACTTCAAGATCAAGAAATTGGTCTGAGGCAGAAGGAATACTCAGCTAGGAATGTTCAACAAGAGTTTGGCTCAGGTTTTGATAGATCTGAGAATCTAATAAAGGCAGACTTATTGCCAGATGGAAGAATTAGAATATCAAGACATATAAGAAAATTAACCGAGAAACAGAAAAAAGATGGTATAGATACAGAACGAGAAGAAATGGCAATAATTAGTGTCGGTGAAAAACAATACATAAAAGATGGAAGAAATAAGGCTAATATATGGGTAAACGATGATGATGGGCCAGTAAATTTAAGGCTATTAAGAGGAGAGTTGGGTTCTGCCCCAGGAGCAGATTATAGTTATAAGAGTGTGACAGGACCTGGAATAAAAGGTGTTCAATTTGCTCATGCAAATAAAGGAGGGCATATTGTTCCTGGTGTAGGTAACAAAGATACTGTTCCTGCAATGCTTACCCCAGGGGAATTTGTTGTAAATAAAAAAGCTACCCAATCTAACATGGCCCTTCTTAAAGCTATCAATGATGGAACCATTAGAGGTTACGCTGCAGGAGATGTTGTTGGAGATAAGAGAAACGGTTTTTATGCAGAGGGTACAAATGGAATGAAGAGTGGTCCCTTCCCAACAAGAAGAATGGCTAGAAAAGAAGCAAGACAAATAGTAAGAAATCTTGGTATTTCTCGTTCTGGTGGAATGGGAATGATGGGTGGAAGAGCAATGGGCCTATCCATGCTTGGGGGCACGGCAATGATGGGTGGAATGATGATTCCAGGCGTTGCACAAAATCAAGTAGCATCAACTGCAATGATGGGTGGAGGAATGTTGTTGTCAATGGCTCCAATGCTTGCAGGCATGGGGCCAGTTGGACTCGCAATTGCTGGAGTAACAGCAGCGGCAACAGCGGCTGGAGTTGCACTTTATAAGTGGAGAGATGGTGTTGATACCGCTTCTCGTAAAGCTGCAGAATTTGGAGCAAATCTAGGTGCAACTGCAAATGCTTTGAACAATATGGCAGCATTAATGGGACAACAAACGCCTTCACAAAGAAGGGCACAGCTTACATTAAATAAAGAAGATAAAGAAATTCTAAATGAATATGCTCAAGAGTTTCAAAACATGTTTTCTTCAGAAAAGGGACAGGCATTTATTGAAGATCTTAAAAATTCAACCTCTGCAGAAAGATTTAAAAAACTTTCTGATAACTTAAGTTATGCAATAGCAGCGGGAATGCTAGATCAAACAACAGCTCAAGCTTTTGCAAAAGGCATTGCTATAGAAATTGGTGATGCAGTTTTAGGAACTCAAGTAGCAACAAGAATATCTGAACAAGGTCAGGGTCCAGAATCACTAATTAATTTAGCTGAAAAAAGAATATCAAAGTCTTCCGATCTTATGTCAAATGCACTAAATGAAACTACGCTTACACATGAAGAAGCTTCTAAAACAATAGGTGCTGCAACACAAATAATTCAAGACTTTTCTAATGCAGAAGCGTTAGCTAGAGAGCAGTTCGCTGCTGGTGATATAGGGTATGAAGAACTTCAATTAATTATTGAAAAAACAACAAAGGCTCAAAGTGATTATAGCGAGGCAATTCAATTTGCACTAGATAAAACAAATGATTTGGGCGCAACAATGCAAGCAGTTATTGAGCAAGTTTCTTCTGCTGGAATATATACAGAAGATCAGGTTAAAGAATTAGAATCAATAACTGGTCGTTTAAGAAGCGGAGAGCCAGTAACTACAGAAGAAATCCCTCAAGTTGTAGACCAGTATACTGGTCCTGGGATGGAGATGACTGCTGTAACAGTAGAAGAAGTTGGAAGAGAAACTGCAGCTAAAACTGGTCAAGCATCAACAATTGATCAAAATGAACTAATATCTGCAGCACTTGGTTTACAAGGAGAAATAAATTTTGAAGATATGAAGTCCATCTTAGAAGAAATATCTTCAGGTGCTGGCGAATTATTTGATATATATAGTGCTCAAATAGATTTAGGAAAACTTCCTTTTGAAGCACTAAGGTCAACTGCTGCATCAGAAGCAATATCATCACTCATAACATCTGGTAATGAGTCTGATGTTAGAGATATTGCGGTTAATTTTGAATCTTCTGGTGGAGATTTAATTTCATTATTAAGATTAATATCTTCTCTTCCAGAGGACGGGACAGTAAGATATGACTTCCTTATGAATTTTGATCTTTTAACTCCAGAACAACAAAACACAATGCTATCTGACTCAGAAAAATTAGCAAGTATATTTGGTGATAATTTTGCTAACAGTATTCGAGAAAGCAGTAAATATCAAGAAGCTTTAGAACAAGGTACAACTGAAGCAATAGTTTCAGATATGGAAGAAGCAGAAAAAGTATTTGGTAAATATGCAACCTCAATAATTAATTATGCAAATATTACTGATACACCACTTTCAAGATTAACTGGTTATGCAAAAGAAATTTCTAAAATTCCACAAGACTTGCAGTTCAAACTTGGTATAGATATTACTAACAGAGAAGACTTAAAACAATTTGGTCCACTTGCAGATGATATTGCTAATAGTGCCTCTATATTATTAAAACTACCAGAAGAAATAAATGTTAAAGCTTTTATTGAAGCTAATACAAATAAAAATGGTGAATTAGCAAGCCCAGAAGAGTTGGCAAATGAAGTAATAAAAATAAGAAAAGCAATGGCTGATTTAGATTCAACAAAACCAGAAATTGTTAAAAAGGCTGCAGTTCAAATAATGGTTCAAGAAGGAATGACTCAAACCGATGCTAACACAGCTTTTGGTAAATTACTTGCAAGAATGAAAGATTTTAACGATTTTAAGGTAGAAGACAAAGTTATTGTAATTCAAGCATATGTTGAACTTGAGCAAGCAATTGAAGCACTATCAGCACTTGAAGAATCTATGGCAGAATTTGGAGGCGTAGGTGGTGGAGGAGCACTTGATAGAAAAGCTAATCAATTAGCAAAAGAGAGGGTTAGGAATGCAATACAAATCTTAGAAGCTGCACAACAAACTTCTAGGATAAATCTAGCAGATAGTGGAACAAGAACAGGACCTGGCGGTAATGGACAAAAAGAAAAAACTCTTTTCCAACAACTTAAAGAACAAGCTCAAGCATCACAAAAAATGCTTGCAGGAATGTCTAAATTAGGTAATCAAAGAGGGTTTAAGAAATTCATTTCTGGACCCTTTGCCCCAGAATTTCTTGAATATCTTAGATCACAAGGAGAAAAAGGTCTTAAACTAATTAGGGGCGGTCTTGATAAAGTCAAGGGGGCATATGCTAATTTTGTAGCAGATCGGTCTGCACAACTTGCTGCAGAAGCAATGGCTCTTCCATTTACTCTCGCAAATCAGTTGCAGAATCAAAGAGAGGATCTAGACTATAGGAAGTCTCTTGTTGCAGAGGGAAGGTCTATAGAAGAAGTAGAAATAATAGCTGAACAAACAAAGGCATATAGAGATCAAATTCAAATAAACAAAGACATTATTAGACAAGAAAGACAAAAGAAAAAGTCAGAAAGAAATACAGGAAGAATTAAACAGCTTAGAGAAGAAAACTCTTTGTTACAAAAGGCAACTAATTCAGTTGAAAAATTTGCAAAAGAACAATTAGATTTAAATGAAGAGTCTGATCAGTTTACCAAGTTTAATACAGAGCTTGGAAGTCTGGACGATCAAGTCAAGGCTGCTAATTATGCTTTAGAATTAATGTCTGAAGGAATTGCGCCATCAGCGGCAGTTGCTATATCTCAAATTGCTGGAGCAGCAAACTACTCAACAGAAGAATTAAGTAAGTTTGTTGGTCTATTTGAAGAATTAGAAATACTTACACTTGCTATGCAAGATCCAGCACAATTAAGACTACAGCAACTTCAAGGACAAGAAAATATTAATCGACTTAAATATGAAATTGAGCTTCTTGAAAATATAAATAAGAATGAAACAATGTCTGCCCTTTATGCTGAAGAAAAGGTAGACAACCATGAAGACCTGCTTGAGGTTTATGAAAGAGAAAACGAACTAAAATCTAGAGAAATAGAGCTAAGACAAAGGGCACTTGAGCCAATTGATGAAGAAATAACCAGGCTTGAAGAACAAAAAGAAACTATTCAAGAAACATATGATAACCAGATAGAAGCACTTGATGAAATTTTTGAAAAAGAAGAAAAGATAATTGCTCTAAAAGAAAAGAGCCTAGACGTTGCCGATGCACTATCTAGTGGTGATATTGCTGCTGCTGCAAGAGCACAGATGCAGCTTCAATCGGAGCTTGCTGCACAAAGAAGAGAAGATCAAAGATCCATGCTTGAGTTGAAAAAACAAAAAGAGATTGAAAACATTGACGACAAGATTAATAAAGCCAAGGATAGAAGGAAGGTCATTGAAGAAGATATCAAGAGACTGCAACTTGAGCAAAGAGATATTCAAGATCAGATTTACAATACTCAGTTTTTTATTAATGAAGAGGCTGCAAGACTTGAAGATAAATATAAGCTTGGTAATAATCAACTAGCTATGCTTAGAGCAGAGCTTGAACTTGCTGAAGTAGATCAAAGAAAATTGAATGCTGCAATTGATGAACAAAATGAAAGATTAGCAGCTGCTAACAGAATTAAACAGCAGAATGCTACGTCATATTCTGCACCAGCACCAGCACCAGCACCAGCAGCACCAGTTCCTGGAGTAACAACGCCTGGAACACTACAACAAGCTAACATTGCCGCAGGAAAACCTGTTACAGTAGCAGATACAAAGGCTCAAACATGGTATGAAACAAAAACTCCTGCAGACTCAGTTATTCAAAGCGTTGTAAATCGTGCAGCACAAGGAGATACGTCAGGATTTAGGGCAAGAGAGTGGGCTATTATTGCTAATAATATTGGTAGAGCAGCAACTGTTATGTATGGTGGGAAAATCAAGCAACTTATGTTTGGTGGATCTGTTAATTATAGAGGTTCTAGAGAAACACCCCCAGGATTTATGTATGGTGGAAAAATGAAGAAGTTCGCTTCTGGATCATGGGTTCCTGGAAATGGAATGCTTGATAGTGTTCCTGCCATGCTAACTCCTGGAGAATTTGTAGTTCGTAAGCCAGTAGCAGAGACATATGGAAACTTTCTTCAATCTCTTAATGGTCAAGTATTCCCAAGAGTTAATTTTAGACAGCCAATGCCCAATGGTAGTGCATCAGAATCTGGATCAATGTATAATTATAATGTAAATGTAACACTAAATGGCTCAGATATGAATCCAGATGATGTTGCAAATGCTGTAATGAAGAAGATTAAGATGACTGAAAATACTAGACTAAGAGGATACAATACCCGTGGCTGATAGTGTATATATGGCTGGCAGGTCTAAATATGCAAGACCACAAGCCATTGTCTGGGCAGATGCATATGAAACTAGCAATGCTAAATATGTACCATCTGGGACAGAATTTGATGACTTCTTAATCCTTTCCGATCATAATCGTTCTGAAATATCTATTCAAAAACAAAGAATAGAAAATAGAAGAAGAATGATTAATGGAACAATGCGCTCATATCATATTGCAGATAAGAAAACATATTCATGGTCCTGGGAAATGTTTCCATCCCGTGCATTTTCAAATTCTCCTGTATTCTCTGCTAGTGGTCAATTGACAAATAGCGTAGAGGATTATGTTGTTGATCTTGCAGCAGGCGGGGTAGACCTAGTTGATTGGTATGAAAACCATCAAGGTTCATTCTATATGCTTCTTGCCTATGACAAATATAACGAATTTAATGTATTGCCATACCAACATCTTAATGAATATAACGAAGTTGTTCAAGTATACTTTGCCTCATGTGAAAGCTCTATAATAAAAAGAGGCGGAACAAATCACGATCTTTGGAACATATCAGTAACGCTTGAGGAGGTATAATGTTTTATGATGAAGACCTCCTAGATGCAATAGAAAATAACAACACGCTAAAAATTTCTTCTTTTATTCTTGCAGAGTTTAATCTAAATGATCTAGAAAATATTTCTAGAATAGGGAACTATAGATACAGACCTTTTGGTAATGATGGTCAATTCTTAGAGCCAATATCTACATATGATAAGTTTGACTTTGGAAACTACTATACAGAAGCAGACATTTCTTATAAAGAATATTCAGACACAGATGATGAAAATACATTTAAAGTTGTAGATAAAAGTAAAGACTTGTATTATTCTTTAGGAGATTGTTTTTTACCATTTAGACCAAGATCAGGAATTAATAAATTAAGATTTATCAATGGCAAGTTTTTTGATAACGTAAGGTCTGCAGAGCGTCCAAGATATTATATGCCTTCAAGGTCAGATTACTTTAAATATTGGACCTCATATAGGAATGAGGATGGTGTAGAAAGAGGAATATCTTCTCCATCACAACCAGTTATTGCGGGTTATGCTATGACAGATGCATGTCCATTTATTGTTTACAAAGAAGCAATTAACTTTAACAGGCTTGTTATCAAAATGCAAACAAATGTTGGATCGGTAAATCTTGGATCTATTAGACTTTCAAATGATACGGTTATATCTGATCCACTTTATAATTATTCAAATGCTACGGTACCAGCATCATGGAAGATACAATCTCTTGATGAAAAAAATAATTGGATTGACATTATTGAATTCAATGAAAATACGAGAAGGTCTGACGGAAGTCCAATAGTTCCAAAAGATGGACACGTTGAAATTTTTTATGGAATAAAAGTTCCAAAAGAATATATAGGGGTTTTTAGGTTTATTGACTACTCAGTAGAAACTTTACTGCCAAATATTGGTAATATTTTCGGAGATGCATATGTTGTCAATGATGATAATTTGCCAAATGGTAAATTAAAAATTTGGAATGGTTCAGATTGGGACGACTTTTTATTAGAGTATGGATGGTCATTATATGAAGAAGATGTTATAGAAAAAAATGGAACAATATCAAAGCCAGTTAATCCATACTTTTATGAGTTGAATGGTAAAAAAACATATAGAGAGTTTGATAGAACTAATGGCATAAGAATAGTTGTAAAAACAATGAATGCCCCATCAGCACCACTTGATATTATTGAGGTATCTCCAAGGCTGCTTGTCAATATGTCAGACTATGTGGAATCGTTTGATATAGCAAAGTCCCTCTCCGCTGATGAAAATGGCCTTCCAGTTGGATACCTAACTGTTTCAAACGGAAACGTTAACATTGTCAACTTTGACAATATATTAACTGAGTCGAATACTTTTGATGGCGAATTTGGAAGTATTGTAGCTGATTATGCAAGGCAAAATACAAAGTTTGTTTTTTATGAAACAATACTTGATGTTAATGGTTCGGATAAATATATTCCAATAAAAACTTTATATGCAGAAATTTTCCCCAGACCTTCTGGGGGAGATTCAGTAATATCTGTCCCATTAAGAGACTTATTTTTTAAACTAGAGACAACCAATGCCCCAAGCCTCCTAAGCCAAGAAACTACACTGACATATGCAGTAGCAACCGTTCTTGATTACATAGGGTTTAGTAATTACTTATTTAAAAATATTACAGAAGAAAACGATCCAATTCTTCCATTCTTTTTTATTGAGCCAAACATAAGTGTTGCTGAAATTTTACAAAGGCTAGCGCAGGCAACTCAAACAGCAATGTTTTTTGATGAATATAATAATTTTATTGTAATGTCAAAAGAATATCTTTTCCCATCAGAGACAGATCGTGAAATAGATTTCGTTCTTTCTGGAAATAATTCACCATTAGCAAATATTGAATCAATAGATAGTTCAGAAACAAAAATAATTAATGACGGAAGAATTGACTATACGATTAGATATATACAACGCTCAGTATCTACATTAAAATCTTCATTTTTACTAGATGAAGAAAGAACTTACAAGTATAAGCCAGTCCTTTTGTGGGAAGTAAGTGCAACAGAACAAACAAAAACTGTAAATGAAGCCTCAAAAGATTCCTCTGGTTACACTCTGGGAGCTATGGCACTAAATAATGACTTGTCTATTAATCCTCCATCTGTTGTAAATAGAGAAATGGTGAACAATGTTATTGATGTAGGAGAAAGCATTTATTGGATTCCAAGATTCCAGGGTTACCTATATGCAAATGGTGAAATAATTAGATTTGATGCTGTAGAATTTGCAGTACCTGGAACAGAAACTCCAACAGTTTGGATATCGAATAATCAAGAATATCAAAAATATTTTTCTTCTTTGCCATTTAATGGGAAAATATACCCTACTGGAAGGATAAGAATATTCTCTGAACCATATTATGAAACAATAAATGGAACAACATTTTTAAAAAATGGAGAAGTCCGTATACACGGTCGCGGTCAGTTTGGTACAGAAATAACAAATCATTCTGCAGGTCTTCCAGAATATTGGTCAAACAATACAAATACATATGGAGTAAGAACAGCGTCTGAATACCTTTTTACTACAACTCCCACAGAAAATATTTCATATCCAGAAATAAGCTCAACAAAAAGAGTAGAATCTGATGCTGTAAACGAAATTGCAAGAAAGTCAAAAAGAAACGGAATAATTAAAAACTTTATGTCTTCAAAAACATTTGTTGATGGCCTTGTTAACGATTTAAGAACCACAGAATCAGGAACATTACAATCCTCTGCTTTAGTATTTAAAGGCCCAGCACCTGAACAATCAATTCCTAACCATAGGGACTTAATTTCTTACATCTATAAAGATTTATCATCTAATTTTTCATTTAGAAGTTTTGGAACAAGAATGAGAATTATTGGGGAGCCAGATTTTAATTACGGTCAGATTGCAAATGGTTCTAGTAATTATTTTTCTATTCAATCTTTAGATATGCAAGATAGTACAAGCGTCAGTGGTGGATCTGGCGGTATGGGAATTATGGTAGATACTGATAGTGGTAGTGGATATTATTTTGAAATAGTTGCTCTTACAGAAAGAAATTTAGAAAAACATTATACTTTCGATGCAGATGGAAATGAATCATCTGTTATTCATAATATATTATTTTACAAGATAAATAAAAATGCATCAAGTGAATCATCTCTAAATGGTAAAGCAATTCCAACAAAACTTTGGGGTGGTCTATCAACTATAACGGTTGATAGTGGCTTATTTGTAGGTCAGGATAGGCTTGCAATAACAGAAAATTCTACTGTATATGATTTAAATATAGAATATGAAATTTTGAGCGGTGGAGCATTAAGATTTTACTTATATATAAATAATATTCTTATTAAGGTTGTTGACGACTCAGACCCTTTGCCAATAAAAACAAACACCTGCCTGTTTGTAAGATCAAGTTCTGAATGCATGTTTGAAAACATTTATGCAATTGATGACTTAGTTGCTAAAAATTCCAACGACAATATTATTCCAGACACTAGTATTTTTGATAACAATGGTATTAGAACAAATGAATTTTTAAAAAAGTACGCAATGTCTGGCATTATTCAGTCAACATATTTAAGCAATATAGGTCCAGACACCAATACAAAGTATCGTGCCTACTTTGAAGAGTTTGGCACAATTATGCGGGAATGTGCACACTTTAATATTAAATATGACCAAGCTTTTCCATCTTTTTATTCAGTTATTGCAAAAACATTTATAAATGACCGTGGCTACACAGTGTCTGGATTTTATGGTGGATCTTATGAGGCAGAGTTTCTTGTATTCAATGCAGCAGACAAGGCATTAGTTCTTGATGAAACTACGGGAAATTATTTAAGAATTTTAGGAGTTACTTTTACACAAAATACAAGTCAGAGTCTTACAGTAGACGACTACTTTAATAAAATATCAAACTTCTCTGACCCACAATATCAGGGTAATGAAATAGTTTCTCCACAAATTAATTTAGAAAAATATAATCAAATAAAGTCTAGTAGATCTAAATATGGAAACAAAGAATTCTCATTAGACTCTATGTATATTCAATCTCAAGATTTTGCTGAAAATATTATGGGATGGATAATAGATAAAACTATGAGGCCAAGAAGAGAAGCAACTATTAGAACTTTTCCAATGCCGCACCTCCAGCTTGGAGATATTGTTACAATAGATTATACACTGCCAGACGGTGTAGAATATGTTGATTCATCAACTAGATTTTATATTAATGACATAGTTTATTCAAAAATGTTGGGAGAGATTACACAAACACTTAAGGTGGTAGAGATATAATGGCAGCTATAAAATTACCAACGAGGGATATAGTAAATATTGAGACTCAGGTATTATCTGACTTGTCTGAAATAGAAAAATATATTTTTCAGGACATTGCTGGAACACAATTAATTAATCTTGTTAGACATGACACCATCAGCGGCGTTGATGTTGTATATTCGGTAATATCAGATCTAACAAAGGTAAATATTGATTTTGATCCATCATTACTTCTTATAAATAAGGCACAATATCAGTCTATCTTTAATCAATATTCAATTAAACTGGTAAATAAAATTCCAGAAGAAACATATTATGATGAAAATCAAGAGCTTCCAGAAAACAACCTCTTGACCAATGCTTATTATGATGGGGAAAATTTAATTTTGGAATTTAATAATGTTAAAACCACTGAACTTGTTCAAGTAGAGGTTGAGACAGATGGTAAAATAAATAGAGTGAGAGAAAATGATTACTTCTAAAGGCAACCAAATTATAACTAAGTACCTACTTGGCGAGTCGCCAGAATATGCTGCATATATTTCTGTAGGCGTTGGAGCAAAACCTTTGTCAACAGGCGAGGTAGACAACTCTCCAATAACTAAAAAATCTATGGATTTTGAGGCGTTTAGAATTCCTGTACTATCTCGCGGCCTTGTAAATGACAATATTGTTTTAGATATAGGTTCCTGGTCTGTAACAGACAACTCTGTAACTATAGAAACTCCATCGTTACATGGAACAAAAGTTGGAGATGAAATATTTGTAGAGTTTTCTAGTCTTTCAAATGATTCAAAAGAGGGTAATTTTATTGTTGCTTCTACAACATCTAATACTATAACTTATGAGCAAACAATTAGTGCATCTAATTGGTATTCAAGTGCATCAGCATCAGATACAGCCACAGTTTCATATAACAGAGAAAGAATTGTTTTTAAAGCTGAACTTCCAACAGATCAAAGATATGAAATGAGTGAAATTGCCCTGTATCCCGCAGCCAATAATTCATTGGCACTTAACTATGATAGCCGTGTAGTATCTGGATTTTTGACAACAGAGGGGTGGACATATCATAATGTTTCACCAAGCTTGATTGAGAGCGATAACACTATTCCTTTTACAACAACTAGTATTGCAAGTGCGTCGGGAGTAGTTAGTTCAGCAACCTTTATTGATCCAGCAACATCTTTGTCTGCATGTGCTATGTTTGTCAATTCTGACAATGAAGCATTTACTTTCTTCGAAAGAAAAGAAAAGTATGAAAATCCAAGATTTTACAATAGATGTTTGATGATTCCTGGGGATATGACAAGCTTTCTTAATGACGACATGGAACTAGTAGGAAAACAAAAATATATATTTACAAACTCTTTGAAACTTAATTTGAGTCAAAATTCTCCAAATGACTATATCAAGTTTGCATTTAGTGTAATATCTCAAGAACTGTCTCCTTTGTCTGCTCCTAGCAAGGTGAGACTAAGAATAGAATTTCTTGATAGCCTTAGTGCTCAAAAAGCGATAACAACTAGCCTACTTACATCTTCAGATTTCTCCGATGGAAGATATATAATTTTATCTAAACAGAAAAAAGATTTTGACCTTGGAAACAACTTTAGCTGGTCAAGAGTCGATGGTATAGTCATATATGCACAGACATTAGATGGATCTGGAAACTATGATGGATCTTATATAGCATTTGACGGTATAAGAATTGACAATGAAAATACAGAAAATCCGTTGTACGGCATGGTTGCTTACTCTAAATTAAGAAATAATTTTGATGATGGTCAAACAATTTTAAAGGTAGAAAATTCACAAGGATACATAGAATACCGTTTTGGAGTCAATATAGCATAATGGCTAAAATAATTATTCCAAAGAGTGCTTTGCCAACTGTTTCTGATGAACTAACAAATAAGTTTAGATATAGAATTATTAATAAAAACAGAAACCTTTATTCTCAATGGTCTGTAATTGGAGAAATAAAAAGGGCATTAGATCAAGCAGACTTTAATACAAATACAACATCATATTCTATTGATTCAAGCATATCTAATAGAATTGATGGAACATGGTATACGGCAGATATTAATCAAGAATTTGATATATATGTTAGATACAAGTTGTCATACTTTAGTGTAGTATATGGAACATTTTATTTTCACGAACCATTGTCGTTTTTGGGTAGAAAAAATACAAATTATGTTTCAATAAATCCATTACCATTAAGTAATAGAATATCAATATACTCCTTTGGAAACTACTCTGCACAAATAATGGTAAAGCTACCAGAATATCCAAGAATAGAATCTTTATCAGTAAATGTAGATCAATTTGATAGGAAAGTAAACTATTTAAGATATTGGCTTCAAAGAGATGTGCCATTTTCAGCAGGAGACTATGTAAATATTACATTAAACAACAATAACGCAGTCACCCCATTTGAAGATAATTCATTGTTTGCTGGAATTAAGAGGGTATATAGTGTAGGAGATGATGGAGATAATAGTTTTAAGGTGGAGTCTACTGGCCCTGATATATCTCTCAGGTCGGCATTAGATCTAGGAGCAGCTAATCCCAATACTGTGGCTAAAATAAATGGTCAGATACAATTTGTAACAGATGATATAGTCTTTACCTAATGATATAATTTACTAAGGAGAAAATATGGGAATCTTATCTACGCCCAACAGGGGCCAGCCGCTTGACGTTGATTATATAGCTCAAATAGCTACACAAGTTAATCAGCTTACCACCCTTGTTGGTGATAGATCATCATCATTTTCTTCTGTCAACGATGTAAGTGTTAAAACATCAGACATGAAATTTTTTGCTAAGACAGTAAACGTTTTTGCTAGTACAAATAAAACTGATGGCGACGTAGTAGACTATACTGTTTCATATCCACCATTTAATGGAAATCCAATCGTAACTGCAACGATTGTTTCTGGTGCTTCATCAACAATTGGCGACGATGCAACGGTAGTTATGAAAAATATTTCAAGCTCAAGTTGTACATTTAGGATAACTTTTAATGCTGGTGGAAACCTAGATATTTTTGTTAACATTATTGCAATAGGTTTCCCAGTTCTATCATAATTTTTATGGTAGAATTGTCTAAATTTTAAACAAGGAATATTATGTGCTGCAAAAGATGTAAAGGAAAAATGTTTGTAGATAGAGTTCATTCTGCATATAATCATTTGGAAATTTTTTGCATAAATTGTGGTTATAGAAAAATATATCACCCCCCATCAAAGTTTGGAAATTTTGCATTATGGCTAGAAAAAAAAGAAAAAGAGACAGCCAAACAGGTGAATGGCAGGTAGCTCCAGCAAGAACCATCTTTTTCATAGACGGTATATTAGTAAGGTTATTAAACACAAATAGAGGTGCGAATATCGTAAACCTGTTTGACTTGATTAATCAAAAAGAAGTATCTATGCTTTTATCAGATTTTAAAAGGCATAAAAAAAGAGCCTATACTTTGGCAGATACAGCAAGACTTTTAAATCGTGGTCCAGCACAAATATATAGATATATAAACGAGGGATTAATTGATCCGCCAACTGGAACCCAGCCAGGTGGGGAAAGGATGTTTACTAAACTATCTTATTATTCAGAGGACGACATATTTAAAATTAGAGAGGTTATGTCAACAATTCATAGGGGTAGACCAAGAAAAGATGGGAAAATATCCAACAGCGTATTGACTGAGCAAGAATTGCGTGCTAAGATGGGTGATGCCTTGATGTTATATACAAGGACAAAGGATGGGGATTTTGTCCCTGTTTGGTCAGAACAAACATATTAGGAGAAAAAATGTCAGAAAAAACAGAGGTTACTGTAAACCTTGGATACACGCTCAATCTTGGAAATTTTCAGAGTCTGAGGGTAGATCTCGGATGTACTGACTATGTTCGTCAAGATGAAGATGTAGATACCGCAATGAATCGCGTTTATGACTTTGTAGAGGGCAAAGTTATGAGTAGGATTGAGGAAGCTAAGCGGGAAATGGATTAATGGTTGATAAGAAGCAAAGATACTCTCTTATAAGCTATTTTAAAAAAGTAGCAAAGGAAAACAATGCTCCCTTACAACCGATTAATATTCATTCTCAGCAATGGGCTGCAGAAGCACTTATAGAATCATATGGATATCAGGAGTGTAAGGATTTAGTAGATTATTATTTTGTTGTCTCAGCCTCACCAGACTGGACATGGTTTGCGTACAACTCTGATAGGCTGCTACAATCTAAGACATTAGAAGATGATGATCGGATACTAAGAGAACGTTTACGAAAAGGTGCTAAGGAATGGTTGGAGACTTAATGGATGACCTAGAGGCAAAAGTATTATCTGCAGTCCTTGAAGACAAGCAAATTCATGTTTTATTGCAAGCAAATCCAGATTCATTATTCAGAACACATGGAGATGTTTGGGAATTTATCAGGACATACTATGAGAAGAATATGTCTGTTCCTCCGTCATCTATTGTTGTAGAAAAGTTTAGAGACTTTGAGCCAGTAAAAGATGTGGGTGCTACCAAGCACCATGTAGACGAACTAAGAACAAACTTCCTTGACGGTAAAATTAGGGAGTTGCTAAAAACTAGTGCATCACAGCTCCAGGAAAACAAGGTTCAAGATGCTCTTAATACCCTTATTTCTCAAAGTTCTGACCTTAAGCGTGGCTCTGCAGAGGTTCGTGATATTGACGTTGTAGATGTAGATGATGCTGTAGCATACTTCAAACACATTGAAGAACTAAATAGGCTTGGTGCTCATGGCATTAAAACAGGTCTGGCAGGATTTGATAACTACCTACCTTCTGGAATTATGCCAGGGCAGTTTGGAATTCTTCTTGCTTATCCTGCTATTGGTAAGTCGTGGCTTGCATTGTATCTTGCTGTGCAGGCATGGAAGAATGGCAAAAAGCCACTCTTTGTATCTCTAGAGATGACAGAGAGCGAGGTTCGTAATCGTGCCTATACTATTATGGCAGGGGGTCAGTTCTCTCATCGTAAGATTAGTGCTGGAGAAATTGATATTGAAGAGTTTCAGCGTTGGGGTAATAAATATTTAAATAATATGCCCTCCTTTCAGATTGTTTCTAATGATGGATTGGGCGAGGTAACTCCAGCAGTTTTGCGGGGCAAAATAGACCAATACTCACCAGACATAGTGTTTGTTGACTATATTCAGCTTATGCAGTCTAATACGCCAACGGATAATGAGGTAGTAAAGATTAAGAACATTAGTCGTGAATTAAAAATTCTTGCTATATCGGAGCAGACTCCTATTATTGCAATTGCTTCTGCAACACCTGATGATGCAAAGAATATGAATACTGTTCCAACTTTGGGTCAGGTTTCATGGTCAAAGCAGTTGGCTTATGATGCCGATTGGGTTTTGGCACTTGGCCGTGAAGCGTCCTCTGATATTCTTGAGGCTTGCTTTAGAAAAAATAGACACGGCTACCTTGGAGAGTTTTTAGTACAGGTAGACTTTGACAAGGGCAGATTCTTATACAAAGATTTTGAGGACCAATAAAGTCCAGTATAATTATCCTATGACAATTGTACACAAAGGGATTAAAAGGTTCGAACTAGAAGGACAAATCTATGATGAATCTTCTATTCCCCGAATAAAAAATGAACATATATTCATGCTAACAATGATGATGAAAACGAAAGGTTATTTGATTAGATATGATATTGACCCTGACTTTACCATCATGTACAATGGAAAATCATTCGACTTTAAGTTATCGGTATACGGAGTATTTGTAGGAAAGAAGAGGGCGCAATGGTTCGATGGGGTGGACAAAAACAAGCTAATATCGAATTCTACTCAGAAGAGCAAGTCAGAAGAACACTCCTGGCCTGCGGCATAGATATTGTCCAAGAGATTGAGTCAGACTTTATAATTTACTGCCCATATCATAACAACCATAGAACACCAGCAGCAGAAGTATCTAAAACATCAGGAGATTTCTATTGCTTTGGATGCCATGAGTCACGCGATTTAGTTCAGCTCGTAATGTTCTGCTCAAAAAGAAATTACTTTGAGGCAATGCGTCTTATTTATTCCAAGAAAGCAGAAGACAATATAGAGGTTGACTTGCTTAAGATATTAGACAAAAAGCCAGAATATCCAGAGTTTGATGAAGGAGTCGTATTAAGGCTAAATGATGCTGCTCTTGTGTCTTATAGGGCAGCAGGTTATCTAAAGGGCAGAGGCATTACTAAAGATAGCGTAGAAAAATATAAGATAGGATATTCAGAAAAGCAGGATATGATTACCATTCCCATCTACTCGCCTGATAGTATTTGTGTAGGAATGGTAGGTAGGTCTGTAGAGGGCAAGGAGTTCAAGAATACCCCAGGACTCCCACGATCTAAAACTATGTTCAATATCCAAAGAAACAAAGCTGCCAACAAGATATTCCTGGTAGAATCATCCTTTGATGCTATCCGCATTGAACAAGTGGGCGGTAAGGCATTGGCGACACTAGGATCAAATATTTCTAATAAGCAAAAGGACTTGCTAAAAAAGTATTTTACTAGTATAATCGTAGTGTCAGACAACGACGACGCAGGAAGGGATATGAAAGAAAAGTTATCAATGTCCCTTGGTAGCATAGTAATACAGGGCGATCTACCTGATACTGTTAAAGACGTTTCTGACTTGGATGACGAACAACTAAAAACATTTATAAATACATTTGATAACGAGATACATTACATATTACAATAGGAGAGATGATATATGGGAATTATTAAGGGGCTAAAGAACATTGAAGCTGTTCTAGATAAGCCAAAGACGGGCGGAACAGAAAGCAAAGTACGATGGCTAAGAATGGAAGATGGTCAAAGCACAAAGATTCGCTTTGTCAATGAGATTGATGAAGACTCTAAGTTTTATAACGAAGACCGTGGTTTAGCAATTGTTGTAAGCGAACATACTAATCCAAAGGACTATAAGCGTAAGGCTGTATGCAGTCTAGAAGATGAGGGCCGTTGCTTTGGATGCGAAATGCATCGTAAGGATATGAAGGCTGGATGGAGGCCAAGGCTACGCTTTTATACCAATGTTATTGTTGATGATGGAATTGAAGACCCATACGTCGCAGTATGGAGCATGGGTGTTGCAAAGTCTGCAACATTTTCTACTATTCGTGAATATGCAATGGATGCAGAGGGCATCACAAATATGACATGGAAGCTTAAAAGAAATGGTATGGGCACAGAGACAAATTATACTCTCATTCCAGGCGCACCAGACATAGAAGAGTTTGACTGGTCTGGAATTGAGGCATATGCATTAGAGTCTGCGATTAGACAGGTTCCTTATGTTGATCAAGAGTCTTTCTACCTTGGATTTGACAATCCAGCAACATCAACTACGGTTGATTGGTAAGCCTTGAATTACGCACCACTTCACGTTCATTCGCATTATAGTCTTATGGACGGGGTTGCAACCCCAGAGGAGTATGCTAAGCGTGCTGCTTCTCTGGGGATGCCAGCCCTAGCCATTACAGACCACGGTGTTCTTTCTGGTCATAGGCCAATGTACAGGGCTGCAAAAGAGCAGGGAGTCAAGCCCATTCTTGGTGTAGAGGGATACATTACTGCTGATCGTTTTGATAAGCGTGATAAGACAGAAAGAACAACACCACTAGACCTTATTTACAATCACATCGTAATCCTTGCTAAAGATCCACAGGGACTACAGAATCTTAATACTCTCAATGAGATTGGTTGGACAGAGGGATTTTACAAGAAGCCACGAATTGATTTTGAGGTTCTTGATAAGTATGGTGACGGTCTTATTGTTTCCTCTGCCTGCATGTCAGGCCTTATCAATAAGGCTATTGAAGTAGATGATTATGCTGTTGCCAAGAATCATATCAAGTGGTTTATGGATCGCTTTGGCGATGACTTTTATGTAGAACTTATGCCACACAACGTTGCTGGTATGAACACAGAGCTTTATAATCTTGCTAATGAAATGGGTGCTAAGTGCATCGTTACCCCTGACTGTCATCATTGTACGACAGATCAAAAGGTAATTCAAGAAATTATGCTTGCACTCAACACACATGCCAAGATACAAAAAGACGTTAGTTATGAGAAGTCTGCCAAGATACCTGACTTGATGAAGCGTCTTGACTATCTTTATGGTGAAGATCGTCCTATGTCATTCCGTAGTTTTGATATCCATCTCCTTTCATATGAAGAGATGCGAGAGGGTATGGAGAAAGAGCAGAAGTTTGATGATAGCATTTATTCTAACACCCTTGAGATTGCAGAGAAGGTTGAAGACTATAAGCTAAAGAGTAACCTTAATCTTCTTCCAATCAAGGTAAAGAATCCAGAAGATGAGTTGAGAAATCTTGTCATAGATGGCCTTAAGTCTAGGGGGCTAGACAAAGATGAAGAATATCTAGCCAGGGTAGACGAAGAACTATCTATCATTAATGACAAAGAGTTTGCACCCTACTTCCTTGTTGTTAGCAATATGATCTCATGGTCTAAGGAACAAGGTATTATGGTTGGGCCAGGACGAGGATCTGCTGCAGGCTCTCTCGTCTGTTATGCACTAGGTATTACAGAAGTAGACCCAATTAAGTATGGACTTTTGTTCTTCCGATTTATTAATCCTGAGCGAAATGACTTTCCAGATATTGATACTGATATCCAGGATAGCCGTCGTGAAGAGGTTAAGGAATACCTAGAGAAAGAATACAAGAATGTAGCCTCTATTACTACCTTCCTGATGTTTAAGGACAAGGGCGTTGTGCGTGACGTTGCTAGGGCACTTCATGTTCCTTTGCCAGATGTGAATAAGGCACTCAAGCTTGTTGACACATGGGAAGATTTTATTAGTTCTAATTCAACAGAATGGTTTAGAGAAAAGTATCCAGATGTTCAGATATACGCAGAGCAATTGCGTGGTCGTATTCGTGGTACAGGGGTCCATGCTGCAGGAGTTGTAACTGCAAAGGATGCTATTCATAAGTACGCTCCAATGGAAACTAGAACTGTAACGGGTACTAAGACTCGTATTCCTGTTGTTGCTGTAGATATGGATGAAGCAGCAGACATTGGCCTGATTAAGATTGATGCCCTTGGGCTAAAGACTCTTACTGTTATTCAAGATACTCTAAGGACTATCAAGGAAAGAAACGGTATAGACATTGATCTTAATACTATTGATCTAAAAGATAGAGAAGTATATCGAATGCTTTCTGAGGGAAATACCAAGGGAGTGTTTCAATGTGAAGCAACTCCATATACTAACCTTCTTATAAAGATGGGTGTTAAGAACTTTGATGAACTAGTGGCTTCTAACGCCCTTGTTCGCCCAGGAGCCATGAATACTATTGGAAAGGAATACATTGCTAGAAAGAGTGGTAAAAATATTGTTGAGTATCCCCATTCAGTAATGAGGCCATTCCTAGAAGATACTTATGGTCAGATTCTTTATCAGGAGCAGGTTATGCAGGCGTGTACCACAGTCGGAGGCATGACATTCGCAGAGGCTGACAAGGTTCGCAAGATTATTGGTAAGAAGAAAGACGCTAAAGAGCTTGATGTATTCAAGGATAAGTTTATTAGAAATGCATCGGCATACATTAGTCCATTCCAGGCAGATAATATGTGGCACGACTTTGAGGCACATGCAGGGTACTCATTTAATAAGTCTCACGCCGTTGCATACTCAATGCTTTCTTACTGGACAGCTTGGCTCAAGTTCTACTACCCTATTGAGTTTATGTATTCTGTCCTTAGCAATGAAAAGGATAAGGACTCAAGGACAGAGTATCTTATTGAGGCCAAGCGTATGGGAATTCCACTAAGGCTTCCCCATGTCAATGAATCAGAGATTGATTTCTCTATTGAGGGTAAAGCAATTAGGTTTGGACTATCTTCTATCAAGTGGCTATCTGATAAAGTTTCGTCAAACATTATTGCTGCTAGGCCATTTAATTCTTACCAAGAAGTTCGTGATGCCGCATTTAAGAAGGGTAGCGGGATCAATAGTCGTGCAATAGAGGCCATGAATGCCGTTGGTGCATTGACCTTTGACGATAATCCACGGGATGAAAAGAGGGTAAGAGAAAACCTTTACGAATATCTTAACCTGCCAGAATTCAACATAAATGTTCCTAATCACTATTATGCGTATATTGACAACTCTGAAGATTATGAAGAAGACGGGTCACACATTCTTCTAGGCGTTGTCAAAAATATAAAGCGTGGTAAGGGCTGGTCGCGTGTTGAACTACTAGACAAGACGGGATCAGTAGGAATATTTGCGCCTGAGGACACTACGATAGAAACGGGAAAGACGTACCTAATTCTTGCATCAGCCAATAGGGTTGCGGAGGCAATTCCAATTGATGAACTTGATAGTTACAAGACAAGTCCCATGATTAGGTTCCTCAACTATAAGCAAATACCCTTTGGACAAGACGAGGTTTTTGTGCTATCGTTTAATCCTAGAATAACAAAGGCGGGTAAGAAAATGGCTAACATGACAATAGCAACCGCTGATCGTGAAATGATTGCTGTAACAGTTTTCCCATCACAATTTGCACAAGCATATATGAAGTGTGAAGAAGGTACAGTCGTTAAGATTGAGCTATCAAAAACAAAAGAAGGAACTACCATTTTGAAGGAAGTAATATCATGAGTTATTTAAAAGATATGGATGATCTAGCCTTTACTCTGCACTCAGGAGCAGTAAAGAAGGGGTTCTATGAGCCATACTTACACATGGATGAGGCAGACAGGATAGTGTTTTATTTAAAGCAACTGGCTATGATTCATAGTGAGGTATCAGAAGTTTTAGAGGCTATGAGGAAAGAGAAGGGCGACGATGTTGTTGTTGAAGAGTTGGCTGACATTATCATTCGTGTCCTAGACTTTTGGGCATTTCTTTCTATGACACAGTATACAAATAAGTCTTTAGCAAAGGCCGTTGTAAACAAGATGGAAAAGAACAAGGAGCGTCCAGCGATGCATGGAGTATTAGCGTGATTAGTGAGGCAATGGAAGAAGTTCTTTCACAAATAGATCCAAAGCTTAGAAAGAAAGTGTCTGCTGCCTCAGATATTGAGGTCATAATGCAAAAGACACCCAGCGTTGGGCTAAATAAGCAACTAAATGGTGGCCTCGCTTATGGCAGGCAGGTTCTTATTTGGGGCAATAAGTCTGCTGGCAAGTCGTCGTTTTGCTTGCAAATGATTGGTCAGGCACAGAAAGAAGGAAAGATATGTGCGTGGATTGACTCAGAGCAATCATATGATCCTAAGTGGGCACAGAGGCTAGGAGTAGACTCAGAGAGCCTTATATATTCTCCTGCCAGGACAATCAACGACATGGTTGATGTTGCCACACAACTTATGTCTGCTGGCGTAGATATTATTGTTGTTGATTCTATCTCTGCCCTGCTTCCTGCTATCTACTTTGAGAAAGACTCTGATGAACTAAAACAGTTAGAGAATACTAAGCAAATCGGTGCAGAGGCACGGGATATGACAAACGCTGTCAAGATGCTTAACTATGCAAACAATCAGACTAAGCAAACATTGCTAGTTCTTATATCTCAGCAACGTAATAATATTGGTCAGATGTTTGTAAGCCACCAGCCCACAGGGGGTCATGCTGTTAAGTTTTTTTCTAGCACAGTCGTCAAGCTTTGGTCAAGTGAGTCAGAAAAGAATGCTATCCAGGGCAAGATAGAAGTAGGAGATAAAGTCATACAAAGCAAGATAGGTCGCCAAGTCACCTGGACTATTGACTACAACAAGACAGGAAAAGCCTTTGAGAGTGGCATGTACGACTTCTATTTCTCTGGTGACTTTGTTGGCGTAGATAACATTGCAGAAGTTGTAGACGTTGCAGAGCAATTAGGACACATAGAAAAGGGTGGCGCATGGTACACAGTTCTTGGAGAAAGGTTCCAGGGTAGAGCAAAGGTGGTCGAATGGCTACGACAAAATCCAGATAAGGCGGCAGAACTTGTCCAAATCATCGAATAAGTATCAGGTAATACATGGAATATTTCTATGCCAGGGCTGCTCTTCAGAGGCAAACTCGTCTAGATTTTACCCATCTACTTTAGATATTACCTGGAAGTGTAAATATTGCGAGCAAATATCCACTGTAAATATAGAAAAAGAAAGAGGATATTGATGAGTGAGCATGGCGAGTTAAAGCGTATTGGTGCAAAGCCACATAAAAATTCTGGTCGTGGAATGGTAAAAGGCGACGGTAGCTTAGACAGATATGTTGTAGATGTAAAAGAGTATAGCAAATCATTTTCTGTTAATAAGGATGTATGGGGTAAAATAGTTACAGACACTTTAAGAGTAGATCCAAATAAATCTCCCGTAATAATGTTAGTTCTTGGAGAGACAAAGAAGACAAGGCTTGCTATAATTGAGTGGAATGAGTTTGAAGAGTTACGAGAGATAAGAGAGAATAATGAGCGAAAACACGATTGATATTATAAATCAAATTAATGACTTTAATGATTTATCAGAATATATGCAAGATGAAGAAATAACTCAAGCACTTATCGCAATTGCTAAACTAATTGCTAAGCCAGATATTCCTCCAGACAAGGCTGCTAGGCTTATCATTCAGATTCAGGCCTACTCTGCTAAATTTGCAATGCTAGCTTCATGGTATGCCAATGTAAAAAAAGATGATCGTGCTAAAAAAAATATTTACTATTCAGCAAGAGAGGCACTTGATAAGTTATCGGATGCCCTTAAATACACAATTAGGAGCTACCATGGCTAAAAATATAATATCTAAGATTGTCAAGGGTAAATCAAAAGAGGCTGTAGAAGAAGTAGAATGGCAAACACAAATGCCTGACAATGTAGAGGATGAATTTGCAGACCTTGTTGATGCTATTCACAAGGGGTATGTTGCTAGCAATGAACCTAAGTATATGAAGAAGAAGACCTTTTCTCCTTCCACCATTGTTTTTGGTCACGGCAAGTGTCCACGGTATTGGTATCTAGCATTTGAGGGTAACACTTTTTATGAAGAGCGTGAGGGCAAGTCTCAGGCTAACATGGATAGTGGCACAGACAGACACAAAAGAATTCAAGATGCCATTTCTAGTGCAGGACTAATGCTTGTCAACGAAGAGAAGGTAGTGTTTGATGACCCACCCATCTTTGGTTTTTTGGATAGTATTATTAAGTGGAAAGATTCAGAATATTTAGTTGAGATTAAGACAGCAAACCATGATGCATTTGAGCGTCATAAGAAGAGTATGACAGCAAGTACATACCACATTGTTCAGCTTCTTATTTACATGAAAATATTTAAAAAGAAAAATGGCATAGTAATGTATGAGAACAAAAATACTCATGATCTACTTGCTATCCCTGTAAATATTACACAGAGACATGTAGACTTTGTTGACTACCTCTTTGATTGGATGAAAGAGGTGTATGGTGCATGGAAGGATCAGAAGCTCCCAGAGGTTCCGTATAAGAATAATAAAGTAAAGGTTCCGTGTGGTAGTTGCCCTGTGCAAAAGGCCTGTCAGGAGGCCCCTAAGGGAGATATTAAGATATCTAGAAGAAAGGAAGAAAAGGGAGATTTCTAATGTCTTTCTGCTCATGGTGCGACAAAGAGTTTTTTCCAAACTCAGCAAAACAAATTTATTGCTCTGCTGAGTGTAGGCAGGAGTCAAGTAAAGAAAAAATTCTTCAAAGATACGAAATAGAAAAAAGAAGAAAAAGAGTTGGAAGAGATAAAAAATGTGCTGGTGATTGTGGAACATATCTAAGCATTTATAATGATGTTGGAATGTGTGACAATTGCCTTATTAACAAAAAAAAGTTTAATAATTTTATAAAGGAGTTGAAAGGATATTTTGAGTACCAACAAGAGTAGGGGTTTAGCAAGTCTATCAAAACCAAGGACTATAATAGCAGTAGATGCCTCTACAAATTCAATGGCATTTTCAATATTTGAGGAAGGAAGGCTGATCAAATATGGAAAGGTTCGATTTGTTGGCACAGATGCTCTTTATAAAGCAGGAGATGCCTGTAGAAAAGCTATCCCGTTTTTTAAAGCTTTTCGATCAGACGCTATTATTCTTGAATCGGCTATCTATAGCAACTCTCCAAAAACCGCTATGCAACTGTCGTTGGTGCAAGGAGCAATTATTGCAGCAGCGCAAGTTGCTGGAATTAAAACGGTAAAGAATGTAGCACCTATGGCTTGGCAAAATTATATTGGGACCAAGCTTTTGAGTGCAGCAGAAAAGCAAGCAATTGTAAAAAAGACACCAGGAAAATCTAATTCATGGTATAAAGGAAAGGAAAGAGAATTAAGAAAACAAAAGACTATTGACTATGTTAATAATAGATACAAAATTAAAGTTGATGACGATGATGTGGCAGACTCAATTGGCATAGGGTCTTATGTAAGCGACAAGTGGGGTGCCATTTTTGAATAAAAAAGATTTTTACAAAAATAAAAGCTGGCTTCACAAACGTTATGTACAAGACAAGAAAACTCCAGAAGAAATAGCAAAAGAATGTGGTTGCACAGTACAAACAATTTATCTATACTTGAACAAGTTCGGATTAAAGATGGGAAGAAAGGGTAGAAGATGAATGACGAAGTAAATCATCCCAAGCATTACACAATACATCCTAGTGGTATTGAAACAATAGAGCTTACAGAACACATGAATTTCTGTCTTGGCAATGTTATAAAGTATGTTATGCGTGCCCCATACAAGGGTAAACAAATTCAGGACTTGGAAAAAGCAGCCTGGTATTTGAATCGTGAAATAAATAGACTTAAAACTATTGACAAAGAATAGACACCATGGTAGAATTGTCCTACCTACCACAAAGGAGTAAAAATGGGACGACGCAAAAAGGTGCAAATAAACGACCCCTTTATTAGAGAGGGTAGTTTTACTACACAAGAAGGCAAGGTAGTAAATCAGGGGGACATTATTAAGATAAAAGGTATTTGGGGTACTAAGTTTAAGTTTCACCAACATGTTACTAATCCAGAGAATAATAGGTCTTGGATTGATTGCGTAGAATTAGAAAAGGGTGTTAGTTGTGGTATGCGTTCTTTTTATGAAGATCGTGTAAGGGTAATGCCTAAGAAGCGAGGAAAGCGTGTCAAAAGAAATAGACCTAGTTAAGCATCTTGATGAAGTAAACAAGGTTGCATCAGAATATTTAAAGGGAACTGATACAGCACAGATAGCACGGGAGTTAGACATACCCCGTACCCGTGTAATGTCATTGCTCAATGACTGGCGTAAAATGGCAGCAAATAATGAAGCCATTCATGCGAGAGCAAGAGAGGCATTGGCTGGTGCAGATCAACATTATTCCAGCTTAATTAAAAAGGCATATGAGGTCATTGACACAGCAGATCAAACAGCAAATCTTAATGCTAAGACAACATCAATCAAACTTATTGCTGATATTGAAGCAAAAAGACTTGACATGCTTCATCGTGCAGGTCTTTTAGATAATAAAGAGGTAGCAGAAGAACTTGCTCGTATGGAAGAAAAGCATCAAATTCTTATAAATATTCTTAAAGATGTTGCTACAAAATATCCAGAAATTCGTAATGAAATTATGTCAAAGCTTTCTGAAGCAACTGACGGAGTGATCATAGTTGACAATTGATTTATCTGATTTCATGGAGGCTCTTGATGATAATCCATTTCAGGAAGAACCAGTAGATGTAGAAACCTTTGTAAAGTCCCCAGACTTTTTAGGGCAGCCAGAACTGTCTCACTATCAGTATGTTCTCGTAGAGTGCATGAGTCAGATATACAAAGAAAAAGATTTGCAAAGATTTATGGGAAAGGAAGAGGGTAGTGAACACTATAAGAAATATACTAAGTCAGAAGTTATATTGCAACTTGGCAAAGGATCAGGTAAGGATCACACTTCTACTGTGGGTTGTGCTTATCTTGTTTATAAGCTTCTTTGCTTAAAAGATCCTGCTGCATATTTTGGTAAGCCCCCTGGTGATGCTATTGACATTATCAATATTGCTGTAAACGCACAGCAAGCAAAGAATGTTTTCTTTAAAGGATTCAAAAACAAGATTGATAAATCTCCATGGTTTGCTGGAAAGTATGATGCTAAAGTAGACAATGTTGAGTTCGATAAGGCTGTCACAGTATATTCTGGTCACTCAGAAAGAGAGAGCCATGAGGGTCTAAACCTTATGCTTGCTGTCCTTGATGAGATTTCTGGTTTTGCCCAAGAGTCAAGTAGTGGCAATGAAAATGCAAAAACAGGAGAAGCAATCTATAAAGCATTCCGTGGCTCAGTTGATTCACGATTTCCCGACTATGGAAAGGTAGTTCTTCTTTCATTCCCACGTTACAAGGGTGACTTTATCTCTAAAAGATATGATGACGTTGTTGCTGAAAAAGAAACTGAATTTAAAAAGCATACCTTTGTTCTTAATCCTGCCTTGCCAGAAGATGATCCAGGAAACACCTTTGATATTGAATGGGAAGAAGACAGAATAGAGTCTTATAAGTTCCCTGGAGTTTATGCGCTTAAAAGACCTACATGGGAAGTAAACCCAACAAGAAGCATTGAAGACTTTAAGCTTGCATTTTATACAGATCCAGCAGATGCAATGATGCGCTTTGCCTGTATGCCTACTGTATCTTCAGATGCATTTTTTAAATCGCGGGATAAGATAGAAAAGTCATTAAGTATTCGTAATCCGCTTGATACTTTTAGAAGAATAGATCCTAGTTTTAAACCAAACCCAGATACAACTTATTTTGTACATGCTGACCTAGCACAAAAACATGACAAGTGTGCAGTAGCATTAAGCCATGTTGAAAAATGGGTAGAGGTGCAAACATTTAATGACTACACTCAAGTAGTGCCATTTGTTGTTGTAGATATGATTGCTTGGTGGGAGCCTCGTAGAGAAGGCCCAGTAGACTTATCTGAAGTAAAAAACTGGATTATTGATCTTAGAAGAAATGGATTTAATCTTGGTCTAGTTACATTTGACCGCTGGCAGTCATTTGATATTCAGCGGGATCTAAAGAGTGTTGGTATTAATACAGAGACTCTTTCAGTAGCAAAGAAACACTATGAAGATCTTGCCATGCTTTTTTATGAAGAGCGGGTTGTTGCACCACATATTGAAATACTCTTAGAAGAGCTTTTGGAACTTAGAATCGTGTCAAATAACAAGGTCGATCACCCAAGAAAGAAGTCAAAGGACTTGGCTGATGCAATGTGTGGATCTGTTTATAATGCAATCTCTCACTCCAAGAAAAATACTTTTGGAGAAATAGAGGTACACACATGGTCCTCATTTAAAGCAGATAGAAATAGAGAATTAATAGAAGAAAAAGAAAAACCACAAATGACAGATGATATAAAAAATTATCTTTCTAACTACAAACTAATATAGGAGACAAAATGTTAAAAGTAGGCAAAGCAATGTGTTTTGATGATATTCTTCTTGTTCCACAAAAAAGCTCAATATCTTCAAGACACGAAGTTAATTTGTCAATGAGTATAGGTTATAAAAAAAAGAAAATTAATCTAGAATTGCCTGTTATAGCAGCACCTATGGATACAGTTTGTGACACTGAAATGTGTATTGCTATGCATAATGCTGGCGGTATAGGAATCCTTCATAGATATATGTCTTATCAAGAACAAATATTAAAGTCTCAAAACCTTTTAGAAAAAGAAATAAGATTTGGTGTTGCCCTTGCATCTAATAATGGATATCTTGCTCAGGCAGATCATTTATATAATGTTGGAGTAAGAGTTTTTCTTGTTGATACTGCAAACGGTCATAGTACTTATGCTACTAAGGCAGTAGCACAACTTAGAAACGCATTTAAAGATGCACATATTATGGCTGGAAATGTTTCTACAAAAGACGGATTTTTAAGGTTGGCAGAAGCAGGAGCAGACTCTGTTCGCGTAGGAATTGGTGGAGGGAGTGCCTGCACTACAAGAATGGTTAGTGGCCATGGAGTTCCAACATTACAATCAATTATGGATTGTGCAGAAACATTTCAAGAATGTTCCATCATTGCTGATGGAGGAATAAGAACAAGTGGAGACATGGTTAAGTCTTTTGCTGCTGGTGCTGATGCAGTAATGATTGGATCAATGCTTGCTGGGACAGATGAGTCCCCAGGAGAAATACTAACAGATGCTGATGGTAGAGAGGTAAAAGCTTTCCGTGGCATGGCGAGTGCTTCTGCACAAAAAGATGCCACAGGAAAGGTTTCGGTAGCAGAAGGTATATCTACTACTGTTCCATACAAGGGTTCTGTTGCACACATTCTTAATCAAATTCGTGGTGGACTAGGTAGTGGATGCTCTTATAGCGGAGCAGAGAATCTTTCATGCCTTGAAGAATATTCAGAATATGTAACGGTATCAGCATTAAGTATAAATGAATCAATTCCACATGCAAAAATAGGATAGAATATATACATGTCAAATTATGATAAAGAAGCGCAAGACCTGATAGAATTCCTTATTAAAATGGGAATACTAAAGCCCTTAGGATATGATGAAAGTATTGGTGACGAAATGTATCTTGTGTCACAAGAAACACAAAATCTTATGCCAGAGCTTGCAAAAATGCAACAACAAGAGCTAAATGCCACAGTGTTTGATCTATGGAGTATAGACATGATTGATGTTACTTTTGGTGAAGATGGCGAGCCTATGATTGGACTTAATAAAAATAGTACAGATATAAACAAAATAGAGGCAATAGAGGATGAAAAGTTAAGAAATCAAATGTATTTTATAGTTTCTATTTTTTCTAAATATTTTGATGAAAATGAGAAACAATGATATAATTGTCCTATGCCATGGGAAATTAGGCGCAATTATGGTGGCTGTTCTGGATACGCAGTAGTAAAGCTACCAGACGGCTCAGTTTCTGGTTGTCATACAACTAGAGCGTCTGCAAGGGCACAGTTAGCAGCATTATATGCATCTGAGCCAGAGGCTGCTCAAAAAGATGTTATAACAAATGAAACTACCCCCAATAAATACCCACAATACATTGGACCTAAAAAGAAAAAGAAAAGGGAATTTATGGATACAACAAAATCAATGCATGAAGAAGAGCGTCTTTATGACATGCTCACTCCAGAAGAGAAAGCATATCACGATGCACTCGTTGGTATTGCAGAAGATTTTGGTCCCTTTGATCAGGGCGCATCAAGTATATGGGTTGGATATGAATCTGCTGCAGAAAATGAAGATGCAGCGATAGGAGTAAAGTGTGGCAATTGTTCATTTCATGTTGAACAAGAAAACGGAACTATCGCTTGTAAGCTCGTATCATTTCTCGTAGAGGAAGAGGCAAAGTGCAGACTTGCTGCAATTCCAGATGGACTAGTAAATACAGGAATGGAAACACCAACTATGAACAGAGATCAAATGCAGGAATTTGTTGATGACATGATGGAAAGAATTGGCAAGGCAGAAGGCGTAAGAGTCGGAGACATGGTTTCCTGGAATTCTAGTGGCGGTAGGGCAAGTGGCAAGGTAACCAGAGTTATTCGTAATGGAAAATACAATGTTCCAAATTCAGACTTTACCATTACTGGAACTCCAGATGATCCAGCAGTAGCAATCAGAGTTTACAGAAATGGAGAACCAACAGACACCGTGGTTGGTCATAAAATGAGTACTTTAAGGAGGGTAGGTAAATCAATGAACCAAGATATTAATGATGCAATGGAAATTCTAAAGTCCATTAACAAAGCTCATCATGACATGAAAGAAGAGGCCAAGGCACATAGCATGAAAGAAGAAGAGAAGTCAATGCATGATGATGAGGAAGACGAAGAGATGCAGCAAAAGGGATACAAGGATAAGGAGAACAAGTCAATTGATTCAGATTCTGCTCACAAGACAGATGTACCAGCAGATCTTTCTTCCATCTTTGCCAATCCTCCAAAGCAGGCTAGGAGAGCAACAACAGGTGGAAAGTCTCCAATATCTCTTAATCTTTTTAGAGGAGAAGAAAAATAACAATGGACTTCTATAAAGAAGAAACATACACACCAACTTCTGGAATGAAGGCTGCCGCAAGGCGTGCTTTAAAATGGAAAGAGCAAGGTAAAGCAACGGGAGCGGGAACACCAGTAGGCTGGGGTAGAGCAAGCGATATTGTCGCAGGAAGATCAATGTCTTTGTCTACAGTAAAAAGAATGTACTCTTTCTTTTCACGACATGAAGTTGATAAGAAAGGTAAGGATTTTTACAATACTTCCAACCCATCTAACGGTCGTATCATGTGGGATGCCTGGGGCGGGGATGCAGGATTTTCTTGGTCTAGGAAGATTGTAGAGAGAGCCAAGGCCAAGAAAGATGTTTGGCAAGACTCTGCGTTTTCCTTTACCAAAAAACTTGACAACGAACAATAACCAATGTATTCTTTACTTCTAAAGAAGGAGAGATAATGAATGAGAATGAACAAATTCTACAGGCTATGGTTGAGTATTATCGTAACAAATGTAGTAAACTTGAGCATGATTTTCTTGTCTATAAAATCAACTCTCAAAGAATCATTCAAACACTCAACGAAAATAAATCAGATGAGTCGTCTTCAGCAGAATGACATGCAGACTCAATCTCAAAAACTAAGAAAGAAGTATGTCGTGACTGTTGCTATTGTAGGAGAAAAGGCTTATTGGGTTCATCAAAACATTTTCTATGAAACAGAAATAGTTGATGGAGAAATTGATAAAGATTCTGCACGACCAATTGACGCTCATAACTTGTCAAAGAAACAGTTTAACGAACTGCTTGACATACTAGACAGTATTTCATAATATCATGAACGATTACATGTTTTTTGTTTGGGTTATTATTGCTATTGTTCAGGTAGTTTTATTTTCATTTTACCTTGGAAAAATATCAAAGAATGATCAAAAAATATTTGAAGAATCTATTGACATAATTCCGATTTGTAACTATAATGGATATAATTATTGGCTAGAAGAAACTGGCTTATATAGATTGCAAGAAAACAACAAAATAGATAAAAAATCTGCTGAAAGAATAGATCAGGTGAATACAAAAGATCTGTCTCCAGTAGAAGTTATCTACATAGTAGAAACAATAAGGGAGCAAAGATGATTATTGCAGTTCAGGGTACAAAAAGATTTCAAGACTATGATACCTTTATGCGTGCCATGGGAGTAGCATTGTCTCAGCCAAATAATGAAAGCATAATTGAGGTCTGGTCTGCTGGCCCACACAAAATAAATTCATTTACTGCTGCCTTTTGCAACTCTGCAGAAAACTATTTGAAGCAAAAAGGTTTTAAGGTTGTCTTTAAGAAGCTCCCAGAGAATTATATTGAAGAGAACATTGACTATGTTTCTTATCTTGCCTTCTTTAGTAAAAAGAATGAGAATCAATCTAAGCTTGTGAGCATTGCAGAACTGGCAGACATTGAAGTTGGCATTTACAGGGATTAATATGTTGAGCAATAAAGATGTTTCTTATCTTAATCTTGCACGATCCTTGGCAGAAAGATCTGAGGAAAATAAAAGGCATGGTGCTGTCGTAATCAAATCTGGAAGAGTCGTTGGCTATGGTTTTAACAAGTTTAAAAATCATACAGACCTGTTTCCAGAGGAACTAATTAAGGTTCATTGTTCACGACATGCAGAAGAAGTTGCAATTAAAACCGCTGGACAAAATGCAAAGGGAGCGATTCTTTATGTTGCAAGAGTAAATAGGCAAGGTATAGATAGAAATAGTAAGCCATGCAAGATATGTGCAGACCTTATTAAAAACTCTGGAATTAAAAAGGTTATTTATACCATGGAGGAAACATGTCACTAACTTCCTGGTCATTAGTATTCTTTGGTAGTCAGGCTTTGCTGTATTTAAGTATTTACTTTGCTATGTTTAGTTCACCGCCAGCACTATCAAAATTTATTATCGCTGGACTGCTTTGGTTTGTTCAACTATTTGTAACTCTAATATATGGAATGTCAACAGGGCAGATAGGCTTTGTAATGATGTTCTTTTTAGAAATAGCGATGATAATGTTCGTATACATCGTAACAGGAAAGATGAAATACAATGAGGATAAAGAGCTTAACTGAAGTAGAAATAATAGTAGAAAACAATCCCAACCTTTCCTGGGATGGATGGGATGTAATATATGTTGTTCAAGATGACTATGCAGAATTTCTACACATAGGATTTTTTGATAAAGAGTCTGGGAAATGGTATAAAAAGTTCATATTTTCCTGTGATTCTGAAGGCTGGGATATTCCAGATTCGGTGATAATATGAGTAAAGAGTGGCAACAAAAAGCTAGATGCCTTGACATGAATACCAATTACTTTTTTGATAAATACGAAGAAGATGTAGACTTTCGTAGTGGAATAGACTCTTTATGTAAATCTTGCCCCGTACAAAGAGAATGCCTAGCTTCTGGAGTAAGCAGACAAGAGTGGGGTGTTTGGGGTGGAGTTTATTTTGAAAAAGGAAAAATATCAAGGGAATTCAATAATCATAAAAAAAAGGAAGAGTGGTTTGATATCTGGAAGTTCTTGACAATGGAGGTCCAATGATATATACTTCAAAAATGAAGTCAGCAGTAAAGTCAATTAAACCACCACACGACTTTATAGTAGATATTGTAGAGTATGACATGAAGGGTCATGAATTCATTGGCATTAGGTTTTATGAAAGCCAATGGGAGTATTATAATGAGAAGGAAAGGCTTGATTGCATATTGTATTTAGATAAGATTAAGTCTATAATAGAGAGATTCGGTGTCAGGACTACACTAGATCCTGTCATTGATACGGGTAACAACCTGCCCACTAATAAAAAGATACGAGGAAAAGGAATAATATAATGAGTATGATTACGGTAGTTGGAAATTTGGTTGCCGATCCAGAATTAAAAACAGTTGCTGGACACAAGCTATCTAAGTTGCGTGTTGCAAGTAATGAGCGCATCAAGGATAGCAATGGTCAATGGAAGGATGGAGACACCACCTACATTGATGTTACCTGCTGGCGTAGGCTTGCAGAGGGTTCTGAGTCACTTAAAAAGGGACAAAAAATTATTGTTCATGGAAAGCTAAAGGGCCGTTCTTTTGAGCGTAGTGATGGATCTAAGGGCTATGCATATCAGATTGAGGCAACAGACATTGGAGCCTCTGTTATGGCAAAGAGCACCTCTACAAATGTAGAACCAGATCTAGACAGTCCATGGGAATAATATGGACACTGAAACCAAATGTTTAATTCTTGAAGAGCTTTCTAAAGCTTTTACTTTTGGGGAATTGGACAGGGAGTTTTTTTCAGAATTCATAATATATAATGATCTAGGTCTTCCACTAGCGCAAATGGTTGCCTACGATCTTGGAACTTTAAATAATGATGGGAAAAAAATAATAGATGAAACATGGCTATCATTGTGTAATCTATTAAATTTAGACCCAACAGAAGAGTTTCAAAATATTGATGATATGCTAGATGAGTATGAGTCAGATGATTAATTTACTGTTGCTAGGAAATTACCCTGATCATCTAGTCTAGAAATATTGTATCCAAAATCTCTTAACAGAGATTCAGATGTTGGAGGGGTTTGAATTCCAAGATCTGCCAATGTAGACTTTGAAATAGTTTTATGATTATGTTCAAATACTATTGTTGGCATACATTCTTTTATGGTTTTTTGTGCACCTAAAAGAACTAAGGGTTCAAATCCCTCCACATCTATTTTCATAAAATCAACATTCGATAGATCTAGCGAATCAATCGTAATGATATTGGTAGCCTCTCCACCCTTGCCCATTTGTAGTCCACCAAGATTATATCTTTTTTCTGTTCCATAACCTATTTCTCTATTTGCATTCTCACCATCAATAGATGAATTACTCATTGTAAATATTCTATTTTCATGTCCAACGGCACAGTTATATATGTGAACATTGTCAAAATTATTTTGCTCTACATTATGGGTAAGCAAGTCTGACATTTTTCTTTGTGGCTCAAAGGCAAATATCTCAGAACTTGGATTTAGATATTTATACAATATTGTATGAGATCCAGCATGTGCACCTATGTCAAGAATAGTTTTACTACTCTTTATATATGGTGCAAGTTTATTTAATACTAAGCCTTGCTCATATATCTTTCCATTATTTAATGTATCAGCAAATACCTGATCATTTTTATAATAGGCTATGTATCCGTAATCAGTTTTCTTTTCTATAATCACAAGAAAATTGTATCATGCTATAATTTTTGCATGTTTAAACCCATACAATATGACAAGCATTTTGTTATCGGAACCCCCCTTGTTGGATGGAAAGTAGACAGAGGTGAGCATATGTACTGGTTACAGAATGCAAATAAGATTAGAGAAAAATTTCCCAACGCTGTTTACTTTGCTGCATTAGAGCTTGATCACAGAGGAATAGAGCCATTTAAGCCAATGATAGAAGTATTAGAATCTGTTGGCGGTAATTACTGGACATACACTATTGATGATAGGCAGGAGACAGTAACATCTGGCAATCGCTGGATAAGAATTGAAACTGGTCGTAATCTTATTCGTGAGTTTGCACAAAGAAAAAGAGTAATGTCTGGAAATAATTGGGGAGAAGAAACAAAACAGTCAGTTGTAAATTTTGATGCGATTCTTTATATAGACTCAGACAATATTGTTACAACGGAAATTATAGAAAAAATGTTTGAAATTGATAGACCACTTGTTGGTGTAGATGTTCCAGCATATGGGTTGAAGGGCGAAGTTGTAAATCAAAGACCAAGAATTGAGGAGCATTGGACAACTGCTGGAATGCTGCTTGTTAATGCTCCAGCCTATTACGACCTACCCTGGTTTCATAATGCATACTTAAATCTTAGCGATGACCCAACATTCCAATCAGTTGCGAATAGACTAAAAAGGCGGGTAGGACAAGAAACATTTGAAGATACATATGGAATGACATGGGTAAGAAAAGATATCAAGTCTGAGCATAAGGGTCAATTAATTTCTGTAGAGAAAAGAAATATACCTAATAGAATTATTTAGTTCTCTTGCCATTCTTTTTAATGCCAAGTAGCCTTTGTACTTCCTTAACATCTTTAAAGGTAGTATTTCTTTTAGCACCACGATCCCATGACTGAGAAAGTTCTGTGTGCATACCGTCTGGCTTTCTCCACCATTCACCATTTGCAAAAATTCTGTGACCATCCTTTGTCTTGTAACGATCAAGAATGCGGTTGAGGATCTTCATTTCTGATTGATTCATGTGTGGCTTACCGTCTGGCTTAAGAACATCGTATCTAAGGTCTACGGCTGTTCCAGATGCGTGGTTTGAATAGTTTTTGGTATATCTAGAGTATCTGTAATTCCACCCGTCTACTGGACCTTTGTTTAGATTGAGTCTTTCTGGCATTTCAGCGTGCCAGTCTGCAAGAAATGCAGCAAAAACTGGAGCGATGCCACGACGAACACGAACGGTTCGATTAGTTCCTGGAATTTTAACAGCCTTAAGTCTTGGATCTGCCCATTTTGTAATTACGGGCCAGTTGTTTAATGATTTAGCCATACAAATATTATACACTATACCTATGAATTACGAAGAATTCTTAAAGTTCTGGCTAGAAGAAAGCCAAGGGTTTAATAAATTTACAGATATTCAGAGACTGTCTTCTGGAATATCATCTAATGTTTGTAGAATAGGTAATGCTAGTGGTGACACACTAATATTAAAATATGCTATATCAGATGACTTTGTGACCAAAAAAAGAATATTCAATCAGTATCAAATACAAAAAACTCTTTATGGTAGCTTTCCTGTTGCCGAGCCTCTTTACTATAATATTTCTCCATCAATTTTTGAATTTCCTTTTTACATAATGGAAGATATTGAAGGAAGGCCAAGTTACAATAGTGAATCAATAATTAATTCGTTTGATATGCTGCATAAGTTACACAGCATGGATCTTGATAAATTTTTAACATCGAAAACCAAGGGTAAAAATAACATAGGATATAACATACAAAAAATAAACAAACAATGTATTGATAGGTCAGAGTTAGTTCCCATAAATGTAGATCACATACATAAGTGGCTCATGAAAAATTATCCAGAAGAAAACAAAAATTCAATAGTTCATAATGATTGGAAAATGGACAATATTTTATTTCATAATAATCAGATATCCGCAATACTAGATTGGGAGCTTTTTGATGTAGGAGATCCTAGAATGGATTTTGGCATAGCAATGTCTTACTGGTCGGATGAGTATTTATGTCCCAAGGAGAAGGTGCTTGATTTATTTATTGATAAGTATTTTGTAAGTGAAAAAGAGTGGAAATTCTTTGAGGTTTTAGGAATGTTTAGGCTAATTCCCATAGCACAATTAGCACAGATACGATATAATAATATGACTATCCAAGATAAAATAAATACGATAGTAGAAAGATGCGAAGGAGCAATAAGATAAATGTCAAGGGTTTTATATCAGCCAGTATTAAATCAGGCCATTAATGATAACTCAGCAATACTTAGGGGCTGCCAAGATAGGCTAGATGCTATGGTTGCCTTTTGTGAAAACAAGTTTGGCTCCTCTCTTTCAGAAAAGTCATTTTTAGATATTGGATCTTGTTACGGATTTTTTGTAAATGCATTTAATGGTTTATGCTCAATTGTTACTGGTATTGAGAATGGAAACAAACAATTTAATATGACCAGAATATTTTATCCAGACATTTCTTCTCAAATAAACAAAGAAGATTTTACAGAGACAATAGACGGCTACCAAAATTATGACATTGTTTCTCTTTTAAGCGTATTGCATAGCATAATAATTTCAGATGGTGCCGATCATGCCGCAGAAATTCTAAGAAAAATTGATGCAAAAACAAATGATGTTTTATTTATTGATATGGGCCAAGAAAATGAATTAATTTATAACAGCAGTATGAGTGGATGGAATAAAGATTCTATTGCCCAATGGGTACTGAATGAGACAAGTTTTGATGTTTGTGAACCATTGATTGAAGACTCTGACCCAAGATTTGGAAGAACCCTTTTTGCCTGTTATAGAAATAAGTAATGAAGCAAGTAATTGGCGGGGAAGACTTAATAAATAGTTTTATTTCTCTTAGAGACTCCTGTGATAATGGATATTTTCATTATAGCTATGGCAAAAGAGATGCACTATTAATATTTTCTCCAGAAATTGTTAATGAGGTCTTAGTAAATAAACAAAACAGTTTTTCTAGAGGGATAGTTTTTCTTAAAATGAAAAACTTTTTTGGCAATGGCTTGATAGTATCAGAAGATCCAGAGCACATAACAAACAAAAGAATGCTGCAGGGTAGTTTTAGCAAAAAGATAGTTGATGATTATCAAACAATAATTAATAATGAATGCAATGCAAGCTTTGAAAACTTAGAAGAAAAAGGCTTCTCGTTGTCAAATTTAGCAGACAAGGTAGCATTTGATTGCGTTGCTAAATGTTTTATTGGAGAAGATGTTCCATCTGAATATATTTCTGCATACCATGATATATCTTATAAGATATCTAACATTCCTAGACTTGTATTTTCTACTGAAGAAACAATTAATTTTTCGCCTGTTAGAAACTTTATAAAAGATATTATTTTACAGAGCAATGTACAAGATAACTTACTTTGGTCAATGATTAATTCTGACATGAATACTGATCAAATAACTGATGAAATAATAACCATATTAGGTGCTGGATTTGAAACAACAAGTGCTTTGATATCTTGGACACTTATTAATTTGTATAACAATGATGACGTTCTACAAAAATGTAGAGAAGATGACTCAATGATAGATAAAGCTATTAAAGAAACATTGAGAACAAATCCTCCTGCTTACTTTACAACTAGGACGGCATCAAATGATATAGATTTATCTGGCGTAACAATAAAGCAAGGAACAAATATTTTTATATCGCAATATGTTACTCATAGGGATAAAAAATACTATTCAGATCCAGATAATTGGAACCCTGAAAGATGGAGTAAACAATTTGAAAAAAGCTTGCCCCGTGGAGCATACTTCCCTTTTGGAATGGGGTCTAAAAAATGTATTGGCGAATATTTTTCTATAATGGTTGCAAAAACCTTTATTTCATTATTCATTAATAGATATCATTTTGAAATAATTGACAAAAATATTAAACCAAAGTACCTTGTTTCCATGATTCCAGATAGCCCTGTGACTACAATCACTAGTAGTTTGTTCGACAAATAAACAAAGTCTTGATATAATTGAGATATCCCAACAATCCCAAAAGGAGGAATTTACATGAAAACACTCATGCGTAAAATTGAGAATCTTTTCACAAACGCCACAAGCGAAGAAGAAAAGTCTCGTCGTGCAATGCACCGTGCATGGATGGTCGAAAGAGAAAGGGCCGCTAGATATGGCCCCCATCATGTCCAAGAGATTGACGCAATCTTTACTCGCGCAGGACTCTAATTATTGACATTTGTCCACACTTCCTGTAATATTGGAGGTGTGGATAAGTCATATTTAGGGAGATTATATGCTTGACTGCAGAGGCATTCCTACGAGGGAATGCATAAATTGTGGATCAAATCTTTTTACTGTACAAGTACAATTTGATGAAGCATATGAAATTACCTCGTATCTACTTGACTGCGAGTGTGCTTACTGTCATACTAAGCTAACTGCTCCAACACCGTTGGACCTTATAGAAATGGATTAATATGCAAACCTTTGTTCCGTATGTAGACATGTATGAGTCTGCTTCTGTATTGGATAACAAGCGACTTAATAAACAACTGCTAGAAGGTCGTCAAATTTATAGCATCCTATCCTCTGGACGTACTAGGGGTGGGTGGGTACGGCATCCAGCGGTACTTATGTGGAAAGGTTATGACAACGCACTCTTTGAATATCTCATTGCTATTAAGTATGAATGTGATGAACGCGGCATTAGTACAGAAAAGAATTGGGATGCTATTCAAGAAATGTATGACTGGAATTGGGATCGTGGCGACAATATCGTAATGCCTCCGTGGTGGGGAGATGAAAGGATACACGAATCTCATCGCAATAACCTATACATAAAAGACCCAGAATATTATGCAGAGTTTCGTAATGCTAATCGTGTAGCATGTTGTGACAAGTGCAATTACTTCTGGCCCACACATACGCTATACTACAATCTAGAAATGGAGCAATTAATTGAAGCCTAAGAGTGAATACACAGACGAAGACGAGCGTGCCCTGCGTGACCTAGAGAAGGCAATGGATGCCATTCGTAAAGGTGCTGGTGGAAAGGCTGGAGAGTCTTTAGAGTCAAAGTATGCAGAAGCATACAATAAATGCTATCGAATGGGATTAAAGCAATACAAGCTTGAATGGTGTAAAACCACAAGGTAGTTATGGATATCTATCAGGAAGTTCTATTCCCTGCGCCAACAGAAAGATACTGTTATGTGTGCAAAAGAATTCTCCCTGAAGAAAACTTTGCTAAAAATGTTACTAAAACAGACGAGGTAAGGCCTGAATGCCGCGAGTGTGATAATAAACAAAGACGGGAAAGAAAGCAAAGAGAAAAAGAAAGAGATCCAGATGCCTGGAGAGATAAATACTTGAAGAAAAAGTATGGAATATCTCTTGAAGATTATAACAAAATGGTAACGGAACAAGACGGTCTTTGCTGGATATGTGAGAAAGAATCTGATTTGGTTGTAGATCACGATCACGATACAGGAAAAGTCAGGGGACTTTTATGTAGCCTTTGCAATACTTCTCTTGGCGGATTTAAAGACAGTACAGATTCATTGTATAAAGCCATTGACTATCTTATTACTCATAATAAAGGCATACAATATTATTAGAATGTTAAAGCCCTGTACAGTATGTGACAAATATATTGCAATGGCCCCAGAAGAGGACTATGATCTGTGTAGAGAATGCCGTATAAACGAATATAAATGGCGACACAAAATAGCAAAAGAATTGGAAAAAGCTCTTGACTCATCGACGCTTTTCGATTATACTTTTACTCGTAAGCAAACAATACTAGACATTGTTAGGAGATACAATGGAATTTGATGTGAAGGACTACACCGACAGTATTGACGATTACTTTGAGCAAAAGTTTCAGGACTTGAAGTGACTTTGGCATGAGCGTAATAGTACAAAATAATGAAGAAAAGGCTGCACACTTTGCTTCCATAGGATTTATGGACCATGCAAATTATTATGCTACCATGGTACTGATCGAAGAGATCAAAAATCTTAGAAAATCCTTGGAGAAATAATGTATTGTGGTGCATGTCGGGTCTATCATATGGGTATGTGTCGATGAGCGAATGTAAGCATGAGTACGCTATCTGGCGTGGTCGTTATATTTGTGCTGAGTGTGGACAAGAAAAGAATTATGGTGTAGAATAGCGCATACGGAAACTGGCGCAAGGAGATACGGGAAATGGCATATTGTAGATTTATAGACGCTGATGCCTATATATATGACGATATTTATTATGGCATTATTTGTTGTGCCTGCTCTATGGGAGTAGATGGCAATTTTATTGCAGGCTATGACTACGATCTAATGCTGGCTCACATACAAGAGCATAGGGAACAAAAAGATTTTATTCCTTTAGATGTAGATGAAAGACTCAAACTTGAAAGAGACTGTACACATGAAAGTGAAGAAACGAAATATGGACAAGTATGTAAGAAATGTTGGAGGTCTTTAGATGTATGACGATCCTATCCCATATGATCAATGTCCCGTCTGCCTTGACCCCATGGACTATTGCCAGGGTCATGGAGAAATTGGGGACTACGAGGGCTTTGTTATTTTACAAGAAGAGGATCTATGATCGCTTGGTATTGGTCATGGATTCTTATGTCTGTCAATCTTGCCGCCATGATTTTGGCAGGTAGAAAGTTGTGGTGGGCTTGGCTAGTAGGTGTTTCTGCTGAGTGCATGTGGCTAATTTATGGTTGGCAAACACAACAATGGGGCTTTAGTTTTTTTGCTTTTATATTTGGTGCTGTATATTTGAGAAATGCATATAAATGGAAATCAATTCATAAACAACACGATGGAAGAGTAGTAATATAATGTCTTTTGAATCGTCGGAAATTTCGGCGGCGGGTGAAAATAGTATACCCATTGGAATAAACGGACATGACATACATTGTAAGGCAAGATATCCACAATTAATAAATGTGGAACTATGCCTATGGTGTAATGTTATCCGTACTGTAAGGAATGAATATGAGGCTTAATATCTTTCGTAATTGTACTATAGATGCACAGGTAGGATACCTTATTGATTCTATGATTGATGCCCGTAGAAAAGAAACGGAAGAATATTGGCGAGGGGTGCTGGAAAAGGAATGCCAGGACAATGCCATACAAGCCTACAATAATGGATATACAGATGGATATAATGATGCTAAAAAGACATACTTTGATGAGATGCATTCCTTTGTTGAGAATCTAGGAGATGATTTACTATGATGATTAAATGCTGGAACTGCGGTACAGAAATGGAAAAACGCGGGGTAGAAGAATACAAAGCATCATTACTAGCTAATATAAGAAATCTAGAAGAAATATTTTCTACCGTAGGAGATAACTATAGGGCAAGTGCCTATGAAGATATTATCTATTTGATTGAGAACTTTGATGGGCAATGAGGAATCTCTCCATATGGCACATCATTTAGCCATGTTACAAGAACAAATTTTTCTCCTGATTTTACTGGCATAGCCTTGTGAGTGCAGACATAGTTTGATGGAAAGAATACCGCTGAAGGAGTCTGAGGCTTTATACTCACATCATAATATTGAAAGTATGTCTGCCCACCCTCATATTCGGTCGGGTTTAAATAAACAATGACTGAGGTAGTTCTATATATATTCCACGCAGCATCTGAATGATAATCGAAATATTGTCCTTGTTCGTATTTGAGCAGACTAACCCTTTCTGATGAACGTAGATCCGCATTTGGATGATTTGCACAATAGTCTTGAGAGTAAGAAATAAGTAAGTCTTTTAGCTTATTTTTTATATCGGGGCTAAACCATTTAAAGGGAGTTTCTGTACTTGTTCTTTGAGGCTGAGTAGAGACTTCCCCTGCAAGAAGAGAGTCTTTCCACATTGGCTTTATTCTTTGTGAGAAAGCAATAATATCTTTGGCAAGTTCGGGTGGGAAATCATATACTTCAAATCCTGGTGGATATATCATTATCGAATCTTTCCTTTCCTTTAATATATATCTCGTAATCTGGGCTTTTGTCGTAGAACTTTTGTCTGGGAAATAAACAGTCGTATGGCTTACCCACAGCCTTATCTTTGTTGTCGTTGGTGTTGCCTCCTGCCACCTTTATTCCCCACAAGCTATTTAACAGGTCTATGGTAGCAGACATGTTTTCCGTTATGCCAACGGAATCAAAAGAATCAACGTCATCAAAATAAACGGGGTAGGTAGGATTATCTACTGACCACTCTAAGTAATCATCTACACTCATATCATACTTATGAATGTTATATGTCTTGTCATAAAAAGCAGTTGATGGACCATCGTCAGTAAATCCTCCCCAACCAGAAATTCCCATTATCTTTCCTGTGTGGTGAGCTAAAAACTCAAGTTTGCGAGGATCGGTTAAATCCCAATTTTTAAAAATGCTCAATGCGTTCTGTGCCTGTCGCTTGATGAAATAGTATTCAGAAGCAGCCCTGTCATAAGGATCGCGGAGAACAGTAAAGTAGGGGGTAGAGTTATTCGTAATCTCCTTTATGAGAGAAAGAGTCATATGAGAAGAGCCAGGAGTCTTAGAGTTTCTTAGCCGTGCTCGTCCTAAAGAATAAGGGGAATAATAATGAGAAGGCACGGGGGTTAGAGAAAGATATGTACTTCCTGTCTTAGGTACAAACACTATCCCTATAGATGTATTAATAGAAGGAGAAGATCTAGATATGGTGGTTATTTCTTTGTATTTTTTGGCTTCATTCATGATAAATAAGTATATCAAATTGTTGCATAAAAAGATAGTGTAATTATATTATTACACATAATGGTGTGTTGTGGAGGGAAATGGGTGATTGTGGGTTTGTTACCAAATCGTAATACTTTTGCGACAATTCTGCGACATTTGTATATAAAAGTATGCAATTTATATGCTAAAAGCAATCAAAATAAATTATTTTTCTAAAATATCTATTGGGCCTTGACATGTGGGGGAATATGTGATAGCTGCTTCAATAGCTTCATTGATTCTTATATGGGGAGATTGATCTGTATTACTATATAGGCATCCATAGGCATATGAAGACCCTGATCCTATTGATACTTCATTATATTCTATACATTGAAAATCAGTAAGATCTATTTCATATACCTTTCCCTTTACCCCTACAATAAATCCTGCATTATTGTCATCATCATCAGGTAGTTTTATATTATTATCTGATATAAAGGAGCGGAGCTTTGGTATAAATACCTGCAGCATATGTCTATCTATATTATGAGTCTTGCCGACAGGGGGGAATTCAAAATTATATACAACAGCTTGACCTATACCACTATTACCAGCATATCCAATAAGATATGGACCACATTCAAATATTTTTGGGCGGGTAGAAGAAACAATGGTAGAAGAATCACTATGTCCTCTATCTCCTCCTATATATACCTTACCTCCTGATGCTATAGCTACTATACAAGTCATGAAAAGATCCAGGATAAACCAAGCACCATCGTAATCATAAATATAAAAAAGAAGAACGCGCCTGCTATAAATGTAGTAATAATATCATTACCTTTTTGCATATATCCTCCCTAGCAAATTCTACCAGCTTTCCAGGAATTTTACAAGTCCTTCGTAATCCCCTTTTGTATATTGGGGCGCGTAGAACTTTCCAGGAATTTTGGACATTCTTCGTAATAGTTTTATTTGGGGTGCCGCGCCCCGCTCCTCACCCACATTCCCCATCATGATATTTTTCTCTTGCACAATATTCTGCTGCCACAAATTCATCTAGGCAATATGTATCAATCTCATGTTGTGTGAAGATCATTGTTGATCCTATCCATTTCTATTTCATCTGCAATATCTTCTAGCATGTTGACAATACCCCACAAGATATTATCCCCGTCATCCCAGATAAGTTCTATTAGTTCTTGTAGTTGATCTTTGAGAAGTTTAGGATCAATAGGGCCAACTTCTACTGATGCCCCCGCTGTTCCTCTTGCTGTTACCATCACCATTATTACTCCCTTGGCGAATGCCCCCCACGGCCCATACTCCGTGGGGGACACTCTGTTGTTAGTCTAGCAGATAGTCTTTGCTGTATGGGTCGAACGCTGCCTTGTCATCGGGCATATCTACTCCGTAGAGTTCCATATTATGATCTATCCCGTCTGCTAGGTTTCTTGCGTTCCAAACTAACTGCTTGGGTTGCTGCACTATGAATAGTGGTATCTGATACTTCCATTCACTTGGCATTACCCTGTTATCTGCGAATATGTCTATCAACTTGTATGCAATAGACTTGGCATTTATCCATGTTGCCATAGACCCACCTCCTGAGTAGATGATACACCAAGGGGCTGACACAATCAAGTGCCAGCCCCCACTAGAAAGGTGATCTACTTGGAAGTGATCTTGGGAGCCTTCCGCAGAGCGGTAAGCGAAACGTTGTCCACGAACCGACCCTGGTCACGGATCACCACGCGGTCAGACGAACCGAAACGGGTGTCCCACTTCTCAAGGTAGGCGTAGGTACGACGGTTGTTGCGCTTTGACATGTGTTTCTCCTTTTGTAGTAATTACTTACAGGTGATATTCTACTGTATCCCTAGACCGCTGTCAATACCTGCGGGTAGGAAATTTGTGAATGGAATACATGCTGACCATCTTTGTATTCCAATACTGTCATTGACTCATCATCCAGAATGTAAACATATTCGATAAAACAATCTGGAATATCATTAGATGAGATAGTTAGTGGATCACTATCACGGTAGGCAATGCCATAGTCAGATACAACAGCGAACCTACCATCTTGCTGCCATTCATTGAGAGTTTCACGCTCACCTGACAACACAGACCAGCCCTGAGGGTTCCAGTCTATGACGACATTGCGAACACGATCAACACCCTTGCGATAGATCAAGTCTAACAAGACTGGCACTCTAGCCTCGGGGTATCCGTCAAAGTGAACATAGCGACCCTCCCAACCATTGTCAGCAGTTCGCCTTGCTACACATGAACGAGTGCTCATGCCTCTACCTCCATTACATCCATGCTGTCATAGTAGATATCTGATTGTATCCAATCAGGCTCACACTCAAAACCCTCGGCATCCTCTATGTAGGAGGTTGGCGTGGCAGAGGAAGCAACTAGATCCTTTGCCTGATCCTCGTCCTCTGCTAAGACTACAACCTGAAAGTCATTCAGCATTTGATAACTAACTAGATACTTGCGCATTGGCTAGAGCCTCCATCTTGGCTGGACAATCATCAAACATGTATTCTACATCATCAGGGAAGAATTTGCAAACACAGGTGGTATCCAATGCTTCATGATCTGCGTGGCTTTCTGGAATATCCCACTCTTCCCAACTAGTTATTTCACCATTCTGGAATTCATACTCACCACCCCAGCCCTGCTCTTCATCGTAGCGATGAGTGAATGAAACGGTGGGGAATTGCTCAGACAGTTCCAGCATCATTTCATCCCACGGTGGCCCCCACGGGGACTCAAAATGATAAGTGAGTTGCCCTCTGCCCTCTCCGTCTGGACACCTCTCCATGTCTACCCTAGAAGCGTCCCACTTCACGCCCCAATGAGTATTGTTCCAGTTGTACCAGTTGCCAGCAGTATTACCAACACGCTCACCTTTGATAGTTCCATTAGTGCCATAGTATTCCTCTTCACTCACATTGTAGGGGGGAAGAAAGGGATTACGAAGGGACATGTATGTAAATTCCACAGGCTCAATATCATAGTAATCAGTCCTTGTTTCTTTATCCCACTTGTTGATCCTGATTTCCATACGCAGGAACTCTTGCAACTTGTCAAGGTCTTCCTTGCTACCGTGACAATGCAATGAATTGTAGACCCAGTTAGGCATAACCACTCCATCCATTAGTTGATAGGGGTACTCTACCATTCCACTATTGAGTTGTCAAGTGCCCCCAGCAGGACTTGAACCTGCGACCTGCGGATTAAAAGTCCGTAGCTCTACCAACTGAGCTATAGGGGCTAGAAGTTGGGCGGGTGGGACTTGAACCCACGACCGTCAGTATATAAGACTGATGCTCTAACCTGCTGAGCTACCGCCCAGGGGAACTAGATTATCTCTATCTCTAGAGACTCTTCATCTAGTTCTACACCTATAGTCTGTGCATCTTCACTATCAAAGTCATGAGATATCCATTTATTCAGAGCATCCCGTTTGTTGTCTGCCTCAATAACTAGATTGATAGTGTCAACCTCTTGCCAGGTCAATAGGTACTGAGCCATTAGATTCTCCCCAATACATCACGAAAACCAAGGTCATAGACAAAACGCTCTGAGTCATTCCATGCTGTCTCGCCATAGAATAACTTTTGCTGCCACTTGGAATCTTTACCCATCTTGTATCTCACCTTGTAGAAGTCAGGGAAGGGGTAGCCAAATTGTACGATGACTGATCCACCATACATACCTCGCCAATCCTCCTCAATCTCGTCTGTAAAGATAGTTTTCCATTCCGAAACTTGCTTGACACTAGGACGCTTGCTAGGGCGGTATGTCCAATAGTCTGTGTTCATGCTACTGCGCCTCCCATGGCTAGGTTATACTGATACCAATCTTGTGTGTAGAGCACAAAGTCTACATCATCAGACCGCAGGGTGTCAAGGTAGTCGTCTAATTCATCTGCCTCAACTACCCTCAAGAAATTATCTTGAGAGTCATATACGTCCCAATAGAAAGGCTCTGCTCCCCAATCTATTTCATATAGTTTGATCACAGTTCATTTCCATTCTCATCTTGGAAGATAAGGTTAGACAGACCACCAAAGTCCTCTGCCACCCATTCCAGAATGAATTCTAGAACATCGTCCACATCTTGTGGAATCCATTCTGCATTATCCTGATTCAGGTCCTGGATAATGGACGGTACATGATAAGTAACGGTCTTGATAACGTTGATGCGTTCGGGTAAGGTGTTCACTTTGCCTCCTGGATATCTACCATCTTGTTTGCAAGTGCTTGGAAGAATCTACTACGATTAGGGTCATCTGTCAAGGACGCAAGATCAACCGCCAGCATTCTTGTGGCAGCAGTAAACCCCTTGATGAAGTCTACATTAGTTTGATATTCAGCGGGTGTAAAGTCATCCATGTAAACATCTAGTTCCATGCCAAGAGCAGTAACCTTGTCAATCATCATATTGAGATAATCCTCCATGGACACATACATCTCACCATCATGGTCTAGAACTCTACCGTTATGCATTATGCCTCCTGGGGTACGGGCAGGGTATCAAGGACAGATGTTAGCACGAAATGGAGGCTAAAGTCAAGTGCCTCCTCATCACTACCCTCCTCAGGCCAATGCCAACCTGGGAACACATTCTTATCATAGATAGTTCCATCAGTCATGACAGCACGCAGGGTATCGTTGTCAATAGACCACATCTTAGTTGCATCATCAAACATCAGCATATAGTGATATTGCATTAGTCCTCCTCAGGCTCAGAGACACAAGATACATCAACATTATCCCAGGGAATAGAAAAGCCAGCAGGCATGACAGCATAATAGTCACCATCAAACTCCAACTGTGCCATTTCCAATGCTTCCTGATATGATTCAGCCTCAATGTCAATAGTGTCACATACAGTCATGACACCCTCAAATGAATAGGTACCCATTTACTGAACCTCCACCTCTACAAGTTGGATATCTGCATACTCAATATTAATGTCGCTGTAATTTATGTTGTCAATGACAACACTCAGATCACTCTCAAGTTCATCAATGTTGTATCCCAGGGGAACCTTCACTTCCACATCACCCTCGGCACGGACATGAATACTAACCCTGCGATTCAGTTCACGATTAAAGTAACCAGCCAGTTCTTCACCAACCGCTTCCTCAATCTCATCATCAACAACGAATTGCATCAAACCTTCCATGAAGGATTCGATCTGACGCTCCAAGTAGATCTTGGTATCAACGGTGCTAGAAAGGCTCTTGCAGACCTTATCAAGTTCGTTTTGCAGTTCCTCAATCTTGGCTTGCATATATTGGGGGGTATAAGGATTGATAGTTGTAGTTTCCATAACATACCTTTCACTAGTTAATAGACATGATCCTATAACAGAATATAGAAGGTGTCAAGAGTTTCCAGGAATATTTTTGGTTCATCGTAAAAGAGGGGTTGTGGGGGCGCGTTCCAGGAATTTTTATGTTCCATCGTAACTAAGCTCTTTGTGACGCGCCCCGTTTTGGCGACCCTGATGGGATTTGAACCCACGACCTCCACCGTGACAGGGTGGCGAGCACTCCGCTGCTCTACAGGGCCAGGGGGCAGTTTATTGTCATGCCCAGGACTAGCAATTATGCGAATGCAACTTCTTTCACAGTACGCAAAATGTTGTTCTTTGCACTAGTGGTCGTGGCATCAAAGCCAGACGCAGCAGCAAGGACACCCTCTGCATTACCACCGCGAGGATTGCGATACCAATCCAGACGCTCCGTGAGTGCGTTGTATGCACCCCACGCAGTACCTTTGATATTCACGCAGGTAGGACCATTGTAGATATCATTGAGAGTGTCAATCTTGTTCTCCCACTTGGTCATGCTACCCTTTGCGTCCTTCTCAGGCTTGGGGTAAACAGCCGTGATGATCTCAAAGAATTGCTTGTCGTTGATCTCCTTGGAAATCATTTCACTAGCCATCTTGTCAAACTCATCAAGGTACTTGTGAGTCAGACCAAGAGCCTCGCGTGCAGCGGCAACCTTACCCTGCACAGTCTGAGTGTGACGGATACGGAAGGACTGCTTTGCACGATTACCCTTGCGACCAACGGCAGCGTTGAGAGTGTTCTGGCAGACAACACGCACAGGGGTAACACTAGCCTGAATAGCAAGCGAACCATCATGCGAGGTGTGAACCAACAGGTAGTTGTTCACCTTGTCACCACGACCCTTGGGGTCAAGGTCAGTCTGACGCTCAAGGGCGAGTGAACCGAACACAACGGTTCCGTTCTTGATACTGCCAGCGGTTTCCCAGCGACCACCGTCAAGAAGGTTGTCACCAAAGGTGAACAGTTCCTCGTTCTGGAGAACGTTGTAACGCTCACCGACCAGACCAAGCACATCGTCCTCGCCGTCAAACGGGTTGGTACGAACAGTCGCAAAGTAATCACGATGCGAACGGCCAGGAAGGTCTACAGCCTCTAGGCGTACATTCCAGCCTGCCAAGTGTGCGAGTTCCAGCATTTCCTGAGTGCTGACAGCCTCGTCAATGACAGTTCCCAAGCCATGCCAAGCGGGTTCCCGCAGGGAAGCAAAGGAAGCCATGTCGCCGTACTGCTCCAACATGTGACCCATATCTATCTCCTATCGTTGTTGTTGATAAGATAACAATACACCACGGGTCTGACAGTTGTCAAGAGTTTCCAGATAATTTTTTATTAGACTTTTCGGGAAATTAGAACATGCTTCGTAAATAGGGCGTGGCGGGGCGCGGCCCCTAGCTCACCCACACCACCTACATCGCACATCAAAAAGGTATTTAGTTTCTGTCAGAGTTACAATATCTCCACACTCTTGGCAAAGGTATTTATATTGCACTAGAGGTTTGATAGGGGCTTGATCAATGTGTTTCACTTTACTACACCCGCCTTTATTCTTTCTACTACCTCTGATCCATGTTCGATTTGCATGGTAGTCAAAATGTAATTGTAGTCTGATTTAGATATGGTAAGTGTTATCACTCTGCACTCCCTCGCTTCACAATCCAGATCAAAGCCTGAGCAGTACGAGGACTAAGACCGTGTTCATTAGCCACAGAGGTAACAGCGTCAGACAAAGTATTATATAGACCCTTGGAGGGTGAGTCGGTCGGAGCATTAGCAGCCCTGCACATCCAAACGTCAATAACGACAGCGTTAGTGTCGCCAGCGATAGCCCTAGCGAATGCATTAGTCTTTTGTCCTTTCAGAGCATCGAAACCTTGTTCCAATGCAGCATTAGCCATTTTCAGATTATTTGATAGACCCGCGACAGGCTTGCCATTAGCAAACGCATATGCTTTAGCAACGTTAGATGCCCAACGCTCACGGGGAGAGAATGCACTAACAATAGATGCACCAACCTCAAGTGAGGTTCCAAGAATCTCAGCAACGTCCTCGGCAACCTCTTGTGCCTCAAAGTACCACACAGATGCCTGCTCAACTTGTGCGAGGGTAGCCTGTAGAATGCAGTTGTTATACAGGTACTCGGCGGTAGTTATTTCCATGGGATGAATAATTGTGTTCATGAGAGAAACCTATCAAACTAGTCGGAGAATGTCAAGGACTTATGCTTATTTTTTCTAGAATACTTTTTCTTATTCTTGTGAGGCTGGGCAGCATTAGAACGACGAATGTCCATGACCCTACGCTGATGACCGTTGCTACGGCGTGATGTTTTCATGAGATAAACTTAGCAGATATTTCCAGGGAAATCAAGGGGTCTTCGTAACGATATGATAACGGCGGGGCGCGGCAGCAACCATTCTGTTACATACCTGTTACCATTTTGTTATTAAATAACCCTATACAATGTCAGATGGGTATGGTAAGGTCAAGCCACGGAAATAGAAAAAGGAGAGCAAAAATGTCAACTAAGTTTGATATTGATGTGCAATTGACAGGCACAGATGGAAATGCTTTTGCCCTCATGGGCAAGGTGTCAAAGGGTATCCTTGATGCTGGTGGCAGTAAGACAGATGTTGTTGCCTTCCAAGATGAGGCCATGAGTGGCGACTACAATCATTTGCTGCGTACTTGCATGGCGTGGGTGAATGTGCAATGACAATCGAACGCATTGAGGCATATGCCCTAGAGGAACAAGATCAGATCTTTGTCAATGGTTCTGTCTACCGCGTGGTTGGCATTGATCCAACAGATGAGGGATACCGCTTCCGCTTGATTGACGAGGAAGGCGATGTGAAGTATCTCACAGTAGAGGACACAGAAAAGTTGCCCGTGGTTATTGACTTTCTCTCAGCAATAGGCTAAGATAAACAAGGTACAACAACAAACGAAAGGTAACACTATGACGATCACCGTTGGTTCCGAATACACCACTCGCAAGTCAGGCGTGACGGGAGTTGTGCAGGAGATTATCGAAAAGCCGTTTGGCTATGTCCTGCGTCTTGATGTGGACGGGGTAGAAAGATTTACAACCGTCTAACTAATCTTGGGAATATGCAACCGTAGGTTCATGATTTCTTTATTTCCTTTCTGGTTCATGAAACTACATCGACTTGCTTTCCCAAATAGACATAGGGACAGTCTAAGTCATAGACAGCGTGACTGTAAACCTTGACGTACATAGCAGGGTAACCATATGTCTAATATCCTGAGCATGATATAAAACTGCTCAACTTCTCATGATAAAATAAAAAATATGCCTCAGGTGCTGGGCACAGACGAGCCTCCAAAACTTGTCTCGCTAGGTTCGATTCCTAGATGGGGTGCGCTATCTAAATAGCATAAGTCCTGAGCATGACAAAAAACTGCTCACATTTTTTTGGGAATATTCCAGGGTAATTCTTAAAGGTTCGTAACAATGTGGTAACGGGGGCGCGGCCCCTCACGGCTCGTCATAGTAGTCGTCATAGTCCATGCGAGCAGCACGGGCATAGTAGTAGTCCATGTCAGGGACGTAGTTGCAGCCAAGGCCATCGGTGTGACCGCAGCAGGGGTAGTCTTCGCATCGGGCCATGAGGTGTCCTCTCGTTGTTGGTAGCCAAACCATACCACACCCCTCTGACATTCCAGGGTTTCTTCGTAAGGTTCGTAACAAGGTCAGCTTGGGGGCGCGGCCCCCTAGTCCCAGCGGGACAGTTGGGCCTCAGTCCATGCGAGCATTCCAGGATCAGCATCCTCAAAGCCCACCTCAAAGTCAATGAAATCCTCAAACTCAGGGGTATCGACGCAGATGGTGTCCTTGATCTTAGCCATGTGATCTCCTCAACTAGTAGGTGGTGAAACCATATCAGATGGGTCTGACAATCGCAAATTCCAGGGTGGTTTCGTAACCTTCGTAACGCAAGAGCTTCAGGCCGCGCCCCGCCTGTGGATAACTTGTGAATATCTTCGTGACATATTCGTTATAAAACCTGTCCGATTTGTATGCATTTCCAGAGCCTGAATGTCAGACCCCCATGATAGCCTTGGGGCAAGTTAGAAAGGAGTAACGATGTTTGTTTATCTCGTTACCACGAATGACGGGTTCGTGACCCGTGTCACCACCGCTGGTGACCCTACTGATCACCCCACTTTCTGGGGCCGCGTTGCTAACGTGGAAACCCTTGGGGAGGCTGATCTCCATGCGGTCTAATCCAATGGCTCAAGCCATCGCCAACTACACCCGTGTAGTCAATGATTGTTTCGGGGGAGTGTCAGACCCCTATGCTAGTGTTAGCACCATGGTAAATGATTGCATTGTATGTGATACCCGTGAGCGTATGCTTGTGGAAGGCCGCAAGGCTTGGAGCGTGTCCACCTCTGGACAACCGCTATGTGCAGATTGCAACTACGAACGCATGATGGAGATGATGGACTAATGCTGAATGATGCATGGGCGAGCGTGTACGCAGCCTTCCCCGATAACGCTTTCGACTATGTTGGAAAGCCTTTCTACAACGACAATGATGGAACTATCCAACTGTGGAACGGTTCCAAGATGGTCACCTATGCGGAGGTTCCTTTCTAATGATCATTGACGGTCTAATCTCAGAATGTTGCAACGCATTTGTTCGTTGGCTTGATTGCGATGAATGCGATACCTGCGAACTGCAAGTGTGTGTAGAATGCGGGGCAGATGTAAATGAAGATCAATATGAATTTACTGAAAGAGTTACCAATGTCTAAATGGGAAATGATTGACGGCGATGTTTCATGGCAACATTGCGGTCGCCCTGCCTATTGGGAAGGGTATCAAGTGTATTGTTCTAAATGTCAGGAGGAATTACCAGATGAGATCTAATCTAGAACTAAATGACTATGAATTTATTGCAATGAATAATCTCAAGCGTGCTGCACTTGCATTGTCTGATGGTGATTACAATCATGTTGAGGCATGTGTAGGTGAAGTGTTGGAGTGTATGTATAAGGTGAACAAGTGAACGACGATCCAAACTTTTTTATCTACATGCTTGTTCTTGTACCCTCTATTATTATTTTTATTTTGTTTTTTGTGGAGGCGGTGAGACAAATATGAAAGAAATAAACAGGGACGCAAATCTTAGAATTGCAATCAACAACATTGATGAAGCAATCAGAGCATTGTTCGAAATACATGACAACGAAACACTTGCAATCATGTCAGACCTTGCAGATTGTATTTGGAAACTCAGGGAAATTCGTAACCATTCGTAACAAGAGCTGAAAGGGCCGCGCCCCGTTATCAAATTGTTACAATAAATATGTCAAATAGTCTTGACAAATATCAGACCCATATGATAAGGTCGGGGTATCGAAATCGAAAGGAGTTGGCGACGATGACCAACGATAACAAGGGCTTCTGCGTTCATTGCAAGAAGGAGTTCGTTCCTCAGTATGGCTACCGCAACATTTGCGAAATGTGCGATGAATACTTTGAGTGCCGCCGTGGGCATTCATTCTGCACCCGCCACTAGGCGAGTGTCAGACCCCCATGCTAGGATCAGATCAAACGAAAGGAAAGCACATGCTGACAATGACCACAGACCGCGACACCGTTACCATTCACGGGTTGCCCTTTGGTGAGCATATCGAATGGCTCAAGAAGACCCACTATGCCTACTGCTACAACGGCGGGGGACGTATTGTAGATGAGTTCTCCTTCGCATGGGAGAAGAACAATCCCAACATGGCAGACTTTCTAGATGCTGCTGTAAACTTCATTGACTACTACTTTGAGGAGAAGGAATATGCTGACGCATAATTGCCAGCATTGCGGCGAGGATCTTCCTGTTAGCGAATTCTGGAAGAATAAGTCAAAGCCATTTGGCCTAGATATTTGGTGCAAAAATTGCTACAAGAGCCTTCCATCATATGCAGCAAGGTTAGAACGTAGTCGCAACGGATACCGCCCACCATCAGCACGAAACGAGGTTCGTCGTGCAAAGGCAAAAGCAAAGAGAGAGAGCGCAAATGTCTGAGAACTTTGGCAAGTTAGGATACATTGGTAACCCACGCCGTACCCGCTTGGATCATGTGCAAGCAGACGAGATTAGTTTCTTCATCGAACCATTAGACACCAATCACTATGAGGCTGCATTCTTTTTTGAGGGTGAGTGGGTAACGGATCTCATGGGAGAGTTTGAGCCTTACGCAGAGCCAGAGGCAGGGGAGACAAGAGTCTATCGCTACATTCCCAAGGAAGTGTTAGCAAACTTTCTAACGCACCACGCGGTATCGAAAATCCGTTGATAATAAAGGGTTTTTCAGCTTTCCAAAAAAACCCAGGATATTTCGTAACCTTCGTAACAATAGGGTAACGATGGGGCGCGGCGTTATCCACAACCTTGTCCACAACTGTTGATAACTTTGTGGATATCTTTGCGACAATACTGTGACATTCGCAAATGTCCGAATTGGTAGTATTTGTAGGTATTCTAGCGAGGCCCAATGTCAGACCCCTATGGTAGAGTCGGAGACATAGAAAGAAAGGTTAGGTGGTCACAATGGCTACACGCAAAGCAAACGCAATCGCCCTAGCGGTTGCCAACTACGCAAAGGTTGTCGAAGAGGCTTTCGACACCACCTACTGCTCAGGGTGTCTGAATAGGCATGATCCTCAATACTGCCCCCATCGGGGGTAGTGTCAGACCCCCATGGTATTGTCCAACTAACCTAGTAGAAAGATAGAAAGATGATCGAATCAGTAAAGCAAATCAAGACCATGAAGGCTATCGACCTTCCCGATACTTTCGATGTTCGCGTGGGTACTACTGAATACCCTTTCGAGATTGTTGATTGGGATCTTGACTATGTGTATGCAAAGTCAATCAAAGACAATCAAGTTATCAACATTCCCGTTGATGAAATGGTTACCGTTCTAGTCCCTGACACTTGGGAGAATGCAGCGGTAGATATCGAATTCGATCTCATGCAGAAGGGTCTAGTCTAATGAAACTAACCAAGCGTGGTGAATTTGTTGTCGGCACTTTCTTTGTGCTTTGCTTGCTTGCACTGATTGGCATCGCGGGTGCAATAGAAACACAACCCAATCCAACTTGTGCAGACTATCAAGCATCACAAGATTGGGAATTGGCATTACGAAATGATTGCCCATTTATTGATAAAAATGGTGACTATCTTTACACTTGGCAACCTTTGCAGTAAAACTATGGTATGGGCGCACTAATAAAAAAGTGCGCTCTTACTGTATGCCGCACCGTACACATCTCCAAAATATTAAAATTTTCTCAAAATTGGAAATGCGGGGTATACAAAAAATAGGCTCCACAAAAAATTATTAAAATTTATTCAAAATCGCCATATCTAGCAATCATTGCAGCCATACGCATTCCATTATTAAACCAATAGATCTGTTCATCTGATATAGATTCAGGGCTATTGCGACGGTATAAAGAATTATCAATATCGTCAGCTATTAGCTGGCGATAGTAGTTCTCCATAGACTTCTCAATATCGGTGTAATCATCCATAGTACAATGGTACTATGTATTTCACTTTCTGGCAGCTCAGAAGGCAAGGGGATACATACATAGCAGAACCATATATGAATATATATAAGGATATGATAGAGTGGAAACCAAGGGGTAAAAAATGAATCAAGAACGCTATTGGCGTAATCTCATCGCTGATGAAATTAAAGCCGAACACGACAAGGTAAAGAAATATTACCAAAAAAAGGGTATGAATACAGGTGGAATGTCCCCTGAAGAACACACTCGTCTTAATATCTTTTTATTATGTGAATCTATTTCACGAACAATGAAAAATTCACAGGATGCACCAAGACATATTGAAGAATCTAACAATACCCCCATTTCTACCCCCGAACCTGCAGAAGATATCAATGACTTTATAGAAGAACAAATTGAAGCTTTGTCCGAGGAACAACTAGAAGGTCAAATGAGTCTAGACGATATAACCATTAAAGATGTTGTACCAGATCTTGTACCAGAAGTTGTACCAGATCCCGTGCCAGATCCCATGCCAGACCCCATACAAAGCCTTGTCAAAGATACCCCCTATCAAAATGAGTTTGGAGAGATTTTATGAAGGAATTGAATGGAGTGAAATCATGAAGGAAATAAACTACACATGTGCACATATGGACTTTAATAAGTCGTATGGATGTGCAAAGTGTGAAGAGGAAAGAAAGATGGAGATGGATAAGGGTACTATTTCACCCGCCGCGAAAGAGCTGCGTAAAGGATGATTAACTAAATGAGTACATTTGAGCCATTAGAGTTTAAAAATTATCAAAGGCAACAATTAGATCAGGTTAAGCTTATTAATATTAAACCTGGCAAAGAGAATTATCATGTCAAGATTGTGAAAGATGTGTTGCATTCCATGTACCCCCATCCTAATGATAAGGATGATTATAGCTACGATGTATTTATGGAAAAGGCTGTTAAGAAGTTTCAGCAAGATATTGATACCCCGATTACGGGTAGGCTTACTGATGCCGAACTAAGAATGCTTGCAGAAAAATCAGGTACGTTTAGAGTTGCCTAAACTCTGTGTGCCAACCATTCTTGTGTTGTAATAGGAAATGCCTGTTGCACCTCTATAAATACTGCATCTGCATAAGCCTGAATCTCAGACTGTGCTTCTGAGTGCATTCGTAATGATATAAAGTGAAGAAGTGAGTTAAGGCTTGCTGTCCACCGCCACCTAACGTACATGGCGTAGGCAGGAAGAAGAAGCCGTGCCTGCTCTGGAGCAACACCATCCATCATTGCCTCTCTATAAAGGTCGTGAGCCTCCTGGACAAGCTTTTGCATTCTTCTGGTATATTTTGCACCAAGAAAGTCTTCTACGGGTTCTCCGCTGCCCTGCTTGCGATTTTCAGGCGAACTTCTCCATTGATTAACGCCAGGGATGTAAAACTCTTCATTTTCTGTGACATACCTACGAGAGGACTCATTCCACCCCATTTGATCGTCAAGGTGAGTAGAGGCAACAGCGTGCTTGTACCATTGTCTAGCAATCATCAACGGTGCATAGACTTCAAATGTCATGGCACAATGTCGTAATACTGAATCATGCTTGTGCTTGACAAGAAAACCAATAAGCTTTTGATCTCTACTATCTAACTCTTGAATTTCTTTATCAAAAGAGGCACGGGCAGCATTAACAACATCTAAATCACTACCCATGGTGTTTACTGTGCGAACATATCCATGATCTAATACTTTTTTCATTACTACCTTTCTGTTGTGGAGCCGCAGGGAGTTGCACCCTGGTCTTTCGTTTTCCCTCTATCTTAGATATACAACCATATTAATTTGTTTGTAGCAATTTTGGTTTCCGACCTGCAATTGCTGGATTATCCAACCTAGACTTCTGTTCCCACCTGTCTAGAAGGCGGCACTTCTGCGACTTGTTTATACAGCTAGTGCGTAGGCGTTTTGTGTCTTGCCGTTTATATTTAGTTAGTTGCCAAGATAGTCTTCCAACGAAATCGAATCTAATTCGGCCCCGTCATTTACCATTATACATTCTTCTTATGGCAGGTGCAACCACATTTTCCAAAAGAGAAACTGTACCTACAATCACTATGATGCCCAGTAGAACACCATCCTGAGGGGGTAGTAAGTTGTCTTTCAGGCGTTGGAATCGGCCAATCATCTTCTATCTTCCTTTTCTTTTTAGGCATTACGCGCCCTTGGCAGGAGTCGAACCTGCGACCAACGGATTAGAAGTCCGACGCTCTATCCTCTGAGCTACAAGGGCAAGTGTCATTATATAGTTTCTGTTAGATCTCTAGCAACTTCTAATTTAATATGTGTTGTTGCAATATTGCGTTGTGCAACATGAAGGGTGTCTTGAAGAAAAGATCCTGCTTTTGCCATATTCATAGCATTATCAATGTGGTCATATACCTCATTGAGTTTTTCTAAGGCGGTAATTACTTCGTAATATATTTCTTTATCCATCCCCTACTTCTTTCTTGTGTCGGTGGAGTAAAATCCTTTACCCTTGAATTGTACTCCAACAGCATTATATATTTTATTGAAATGTATGCTATCGCATATGGGGCACTTTGTCAAGTTATTTTCAGTTATAGATTGATATATTTCTTGTACCCCGCATTTATTGCAGGAATATGTATATGTTGGCATATCTCCTCCTGAGCCTCAAAACAGATTTGAACTGTTGACCGCTCGCTTACAAGGCGAGTGCTCTACCCCTGAGCTATTGAGGCGAACGGGGAGACAGCGGGGATGGGTGGTGGGTGGAGTCGCTGCCTCCCCTAGCTGGCGTGGTAGGATTCGAACCTACAACCCATCGGTTAACAGCCGATTGCGCTGCCATTGCGCCACACGCCAAGGTCTTACGACCTATGCACTTGACTGGGACTTTTCGTTTATAAATTCTCTTTCATCTACAATTTCGTATGCCCAATTATACAGGGCTTCCTCATGCTTTGTAAAGTCATGGCCACAAAATAATAGACTTCCTTCTATACCCTTTGCTTCCACCCAAGCCTGGGCATTGCAACGATCACACCTATCTTGTATACTGAGTGTCCGAGTTTTTTGTTTTTCCATAGTTTTCATTTTTACTCCCATCCATATTTAACAGCGGCCTGCAATAAATATATTTTACCATCGTTGCATAACATAGTCAATACATTTAACAATGTGATAAAATAGTTATAAATCTTTTGGGGAGAATTTACAACTGAATATGGATACGCCGCAAATAGACGATCTGGTAATAATGTTAGGCCAAATATCTGCCGCAATCATTGCAATCTCAGGCGTTGGGGCCATTGCATATAAATTATTCTTTAAAAAAATGGCAGATAAGTTAGAAAAAATAAATCAAGAACTTCATCCTAATGGTGGGTCTTCTATGAGAGATGCTATCAATAGAATTGAGAAAGCTCAAGAAGAAATTAAAGATGATGCTAAGAACATCAGGGAAAAAGTAGACGACCATATTCAATGGCACCTTGATAACTAATGTTATAATCTAATTAGAAATATAAATAGGAGTGCCGCTAAATGACCCCAGGCAAAGCTAATTTTTTATGTCCCCAGGGAAGCACGTTTACTCGTACTCTTACTTATAAAATTGATGACTCCCCTGTGGATTTGACAGGGTATGAAGCAAGGCTCCAGGTTCGTGAATATCATTATTCAGATGATTTTGTAGTTAATCTTACAGATAACGATGGCATTACGCTTGGTGGCAGCGCAGGAACAATTGACATTGTTATTGATGCAACTACTACCCAAGATCTAGTTCCAGGAAGTTATGTTTATGACTTAGAGTTAGTAGTTGGCAGCACGGTAACAAGACTAGTAGAAGGTAAATTTACTGTAACCCCAGAGGTGACTAGGTAATGGCAGATGTTACTGTAGAAATTATAGAAAGTGTTGCATCTATAGAAACTACAGATGACAAGGTTACCGTTGATCTTGGAACATCTGGCCCACAAGGTCCAAAAGGTGAAGATGGAGAAGTTTTATTTGCTGATCTTTCTTATGTTCATACACAATCTGTTGCATCAAATACTTGGACAATAACACACGGACTTAAATTTATACCAGGCATAACTATAGTAGATTCAGCAGGAACAGTCGTTGAGGGGTCATATAACTACCCAGATGCAAATACTGTGGTTGCAAGCTTTTCAGTACCTCTCTCTGGAAAGGCGTATTTATCATGAAAGGAAAAGATAAATAATGGCAAGAAATTTTCTTACGCCTATCAATCTGAACAAATTAGAACTGCAAAACGCAGCTATTCAGAATCTTGCTACTGATCCAGAAAGCCCCGCATCAGGACAGATTTACTACAACACAAATGATTCAAAGTTGAAAGTTTACAACGGAGCATCTTGGACTACCGTAGGCAATACACAAGAAGAGATTGAAGACTACATCAATGGTCTAATTACCGCTGGTGGAGGAATTTCTGTTGATTATGATGATGATGGAAATTCACTCACTATTGCAAATACAGGCGTTACAAGCCTAACAGGAACAAGCAATGAGGTTACCGTTTCTGCTTCTGCTGGAGCAGTAACTATTGGCTTGCCTAGTACAGTAGCAGTAGATATTTCAGGAACAGCAGCAAGTGCAACATATGCTGTAACTGCTGGAACAGCAAATGCAGTAGCAGCAGATTCTGTTGCATTAGGCACAGATACAACGGGTGATTACGTTGCTAATGTAACTGCTGGAGCAGGCATTTCTGTTACAGGAACAGGAGAGGGAGCATCTGTTGAGGTAACAAATACAGGTGTTACTTCTCTTGCAGGTACAACTAATGAGGTAAATGTTTCAGCTTCTGCTGGATCAGTCACCCTTGGCTTACCTGACGATGTAACAATTGCTGGTGACCTAAGTGTTGATGGATATTTGAACTATAATAATTTAAATACAGCATCTGCGGCTAGTGCAACATATTTAGAGTTTCAAAACGGTCCCGATGGCTATCTTTTGGCCGATGTTGGTGGAAACGAAATAAAAATACCATATTACTATACAGGAAACTAAAGTCCTACATGATATAATCTAGATATGGCTTTTCCTGCAACTTATAACTTCTCATATTATCGTGGAGACTCTTTTGAGTTTGTTGTTCAGCCCAAAAATGCTGATGGAACAGCATTTGATTTATCAGATTATTTGTCTGCAAGTGCAACATTTACCATAGCATCACGATCTGGGGGAACAGATACTTTTGTTTTTAACGGAGATATAACAATTAACTCTGCAGAATCATATATCAGTTGTGTCATTGCTCCAGAGGACGGTGAGAATTTAGCACAGGGCACATCGTATGTTTATGACGTAGAGATTAAGAATGATGACAATGTTTATACCTTACTTGCAGGAACAATAACAGTGACTAATGATATTAGCGGTAGAATAACATGAGCATAGAGGTGTTGCTAAATACTCCAGAAATATCTGTCATTGGCCCTCCTGCTACTATAGATATACAATTAGATGTTGGTGCTACAGGGCAAAGGGGTAGTCAGATATTTAGTGGATTTGATGATCCAAACGTAGCTCCACCAGACGCTAGTATTCTTTTAAATGACTTATTTATTAGAGAAAGCCAGGGACAGACAGAAGGATATCTATATCAATACTTATCTGATGGTGCTGGTGGATTTCAATGGGAAAAAATTGGCTCACTAAAGCCATCTATTTATAGTGACGTTGCATCATTAAGTGCTAGTGTAGGGAATATTAGTGCAAGCGGGGGTATTTATACATATGGGGTTAGTATAGCGGAGGCTTTTTCTGAATATAGCGCAACCTCTATTTCTGAAAATAATCTAAGCATTCAAATCTCTACTGAATTTGAAGACGCTCCTGTAGTTACCAGTCTTAAAACAAAATCAGTAAATAATATAACAAACTTTATAAATGTTGATTTTTATTCTTTATACTATAATTCAGCATCTGCACAATGGTTAGACCTAACAGATTCATCAGCAAAGCATCACATAACAATATCATTGCTCGCTTGATGATATAATAAAAGTGGAGAAAAAAATGGCACAAAATATATCAGACACCAATAACTTTACTACAAACTATGACGTAGGTGTTCCTGAGCAAACAGATGTTGCCAACATTATTCAAGCCTTTACAGAGTATCATTATGGTGCAGACTATGATGGCAATGGTGATCCAGGAGGTATGGAAGGCCACCTTGCTGGGATAGAACAAGACCTTTCTACTCACGCATCATCGACAACTGGAGTGCACGGAGTAGAATCAGGTAATCTTGTAGGAACAACATCCACTCAAACATTGACAAATAAAACACTTTCTTCTGCAACACTTTCTTCTCCAACAATTACTGGAACTTCAACAGTTACTGGGGATTTTAATGTCACGGGCACTTTTAATGTAACAGAAAGTATTAATGTCACAGGAGACTTTGATGTTCAATCAGTCAGGGAATCACTATCTTCAGAACTATTATCTGCTGGAACTTTAACAATTGATTACGCAACAGGAGCTAATGTATCTCTTTCTTCTCCAAGTGCGAACTTTAGCATTGATGCAATCAATGTTCCACTAGATAATGATAAAGTCATTAATATAACTATCATTGTAACTCAGGGGAGTACAGGAGGAATCCCATCTGCTTTTAATATAAATGGTTCAGCACAAACTATACGATGGGTTGCAGGCATCACCCCTACACCAACAGCTAATAAAATTGATATTTTTAGCTTTACTCTTATCCGTCAGTCAAGCTCTTGGACAGTCTTGGCCCAAGCCTCGCTTAATTTTTAGGGAATAACATGGCATTTCTTTCTGACATATTCGGTCCCATCGGTAGAGGAATTAGAAAATTTGTTCCAAATATTATTGGACAAACTAGAACAAATGCAGCAACAAAATTAAATGAAGCTGGTCTTGTTGTTGGCACAGAAACATCCACAACGACAACAAATACTAGCTTGGATCAACAAATTATTAGTCAAAACCCATTAGCAAATGAACAAACTACCCCAGGCGGTGCTGTTGACTATAATTACTATCAATATGTTGCTCCTTTCTTCCCACCCTTCTTCCCACCGTTTTTCCCACCATCGTTCCCTTTCTTCCCACCATCTTTTGGCCCCTTCTTCCCACCGTTTTTCCCACCATCGTTCCCTTTCTTCCCACCGTTCTTCCCACCGTTCTTCCCACCATATTTCAAGCCTCCCCCCCATCACCTCTACAAATCCGTTGGAGTTGACACACTAATTAGGACACCAGACGGTCTTGTTGCTGCAGGCGATTTAGAGTATGGAGACACCCTTATTTCTGCAGAAATTGAAGGATTCCCGTATATGTGGACGGAAGAATCAAATCAACAGGCACTTGATTGGACGAGTGAAGATCCACAAATAACTTATAAGGAATCAACAGTTGTTGGAATAGTAACCAGAACTACAGAGTGGGCAATTGTAATCAACGATGACATATTTTCTGACACCCACTTTATCCTTGTAATGAGAGACGGTGAGGCAAAATTTATTGAAGTTCTTAATGTTGTAGAAACAGACCTTATCTATTCATATCAAACTTCCTCATTTGAAGAGATAACGCTTCTTGAGTTTATAGAATCACCACATGAGGTAGTTTGTATTAACGTAGAGCCATATGATGTGTTCTTTACAGAACACATGCTGGTACATGACAGTCATTCCATGCGCGAGATAGAAAACATCGGTTACGAATGACAAGCTTTGTAGCAAAGGATGATAATGGTGTCGCTACTGCAGACTTTGAATGTTTTCCAATAGAGTTAGGCGACAGTTGGATATTTACTCACAAATTTAAAAGTGGTGGCCTTCATTCTTTCTTTATTTCTATGTATCACAATCAAGATTTTCCTGCAGGGACAGTAATTTCTTCTCCGTATATGTATCATAAGTATCCAGACGTATACTCCGTATATTCCCGTCCTAATGAAGATGGAATATATTATGGTGAGAGGGCTAGTATCAATCCAATACATCGTGGTAAAAAGTGGTGGACATGGTATGGATATATGACAAGAGTTATTATGTGGGGAACATTTGGTATTCATGTAGATGTTACCCCCGACAGAAATACTAAAATGGAATCTTTTTATCAAAAAGCTACAAAGGGTATTGGTCAAGAATTAAAAACAAAAAATAATGGTAGGATGGATTATCCAGATGAGGAGATGCCTAGAGATCCAGCATTTCCTTATTCATGGCAAAATAACAGAATTTCTAAAAGGATAAAAAATGAAAACTAATGCTCATAAAGAGAGTGTTTTGTTTGAAAAAATAAAGCGCAGCAATCTTGTTTTAACCTCTGAAATTATTCCAAAAAATGTAATAGAAGATATTGATTTTATAAGAAATAGCAAAGAGGAAGTTTATCTTTTTAATGGTGGAGATAGAGCAAGCTTTGTTTATGATAGATCATGTGTTAACGACCTATCTTTTAATTATTTTCAGCTTTATAACGAATCTGTGTATCTTTGTTTTAAAGAGGTAGTGTCTCTGTTATCAATAATTAGTGGTAAGAGAGAAATTAATACAGTAAAAAATAAGTACTATTTAACATCTGAGTATGAAGAATCTTTTAGAGATGATGTACTATATGACACAGGTGGAGGTGGTGCCCCTTCATTTTCTGGATACTGGATACTACAGGCAAATGAAGATGCTAGCATAAAAATAAACTCAACTGAAACAGAGGTAGTTATTGGAACTATAGTAGTGTTTGAGTCGGGAGTAGACATACAACTTAGGAATATAGAAAAAGCAATATCCTTTAATCTATCTACCCTGAGTAGAATACCTGATCAATATCCTCAAAAATGGATGCCAATTCTGCTGTGATATAATTTTCCTTTGATTGGAGCATTAATGGAAAAAATAACACAAGGTCCATGGTACGAAATTGAAGAACAAACTTGGACAGATTCTGAAGAACTAAAAGATGGAATATGGGTATATAAAAACGTTGTAAGTAACGGAAATGAAATAGTAGAAAAGATTTCAAAAATTTTAGATAGGTCATGGAACCCATCACTAAGTTGGATGCCAGCATATGTGGGATATCAGGAGCTTATGCCTGAATACAGAGATTGCCATGACTTTAAATATAAGCCTGGTCAATTACCAGAAAATATTCCAGGTGTTCAGACAATAAACCAAATATATTCAGAACTACACTATAGACAGTTGCAGCCTGTAAAAGACTATGCCAAACATTACAACATCGGGGAGCTTAGATATTGGGAGGCAATGAATCTTGTTAAGTACGGCCCTGGAGAGCACTTTGAATATCATCACGACCATGGATATTCATATAACTGCACAGTATCTCTTGTTCTTTATTTAAATGATAATTATGAAGGTGGAGAAATATCTTTTAGACTACAAAACCTACAGGTAAAGCCAGAAGCGGGGGATCTATTTGTTTTCCCATCAAACTTTATGTATCCTCATAGAGCTATGCCAGTAATTAGTGGAACTAAATATTCACTAGTAACAATGCTTGATTATTCAGACAAGTTCCATAGCCCAGAGTTTTATCAGGAAACAGGGTCATGAGATCAATACATGTTCATAAAGAAATAGATAAATCTGCCAATATAGAACAGCTACAAGTAAAAAGATTATGGATGGATGAAACGCCAAACAAACATGCATATCAATGTATGCCCCTATCCCTGGCAAACTCATTGGGATGGGGAATATCTTTTCCAGAGGACATATCCTTTATTTGGGACGGAATTTGTGATACAACCGCAGATCACGTTAAGGTAATAAGCGGAAATAAGTATTGTTTTACATCTAGAGGCAATGCTACTATAAGCTTTAATACATATCTTACTGTTGTAACAGAAGAAAGTGTTACTACTTTAGTAATGCCCGTTCCAAATGAATTTAATGAAAATGCTCAATGCTTTACTAACCTAATAAGTACCTCATTTTTTAAGTCATCTATTCCTATCGCATGGAGGATAACAAAGCCCAATGTAGAAATAATAATACCAGCAGGTACGCCTGTTGCCACCATTGTTCCAATATCATTAGGTGCTCTGCAAGAGTTTGAGGTAAAAATACAAAATAAGCCTTATCCAATTAATAAAGAGCAAGTTAAGGAAGACTTTGAATTTTATAAAAAAGTTAGCAAACTAGGAAAATTTACAAACCTTTATAGAAAAGCAGAGAATAGTAGAGGGGAGTCTGTGGGAAGTCATGAATCAAGAACAATCAAGCTTACAACAAAAAGTGAATGATAAAAGCATAATCTTTACATCTAATAGGCATCATCTAACAGAAAATCATCCGTCATGTCCAGTTTCTTCCGTAAAAACGATTCCTAAGTGGTATAAAGATGCAGACATATATGCGATTGATCCACAAACAAATAAGCCATATATTGATCCACAAGATGGTGGGAAAATACCTACATGGAAGTCGTGTCCTGCATTGTTAGATGTTATGTCTTCAGGCTACGTTTTAAGAACGCCTTGTGACATAGAATTTTATTACGACAATAATAGGATTAGAGCCAAAGTTTTAGATAAACAAAACAAAGACTTTATTGATGAAAGATCTCCAATGCCCCAGTTTGTAACCCCCATGGGGTACGATGACAACCATTTTGCTTGGTGGATGAATTGGGCCGTGACTGTACCAGAAGGGTATAGTGTTTTGTACACACACCCTATGAACAGGTTTGATCTTCCATTTATTACTACAAGTGGTGTGGTTGATAGTGATAAGGTGCTTATTGCTGGAACCATTCCGTTCTTTCTATTTAAAGGGTGGACTGGAGTTTTGCCTGCTGGAACACCGTATTCTCAGCTTTTTCCATTCAAAAGAGAAAACTGGTCATCAGACATAAAAATAGAAAACCCAGAAAGAATGTACACAAAAAATATGATTAACACCCTTAGATTTAGAGTAAAAAATGGTGGGGTGTATAAGAATAAAATTTGGAAGAGAAGATCTTACAAATAAGGTACAATTTTGTCATGATTACCAATCCTCAAAATTTACAAAAACCAGTATCTATAACACCCTCTGGGTATTTTGGTATGGACGCAAGCAATATTGTTGAGCTAGAAAACTTTATGACAGAAAAAGAATTAGACACGTTATCAAACTTTGCTAAAAATCTCACAACCTGGGATCAAACAGAAACACATTATGATGAGGACGGCGTTGTGATATATGAGTCAGAATATTGGAAAGACAGGGTTGCTACTTTTGAAACTTTAAGATCTGTAAATCCACAAATACCTCTGATGATTACAAAAATGATGGATAGATTAAAGGTTCCAGTTGAAGAACATTTTAATGTAAAAATACAAGCAACTGGACCAACCATAGTTAAATGGTTGCCAGGTCAATATCAACACCCACATGCAGATAAAGAGTTGCACGAAGGAGAAAACGCGGGGAAGCCAAATGATTTTCCATATTATGATCTAGCCAGCCTATTTTATTTAAATGATGACTATGAGGGCGGCGAGCTTTATTTTCCTAAACAAGGTATTCAGTTTAAACCGAAGCGTGGTGCTGCTTATTTCTTCCCTGGAGATATGAATTATATACATGGAGTTACAGAAATAAAGAGTGGAGTTAGATTTACCTGTCCGTTTTTTTGGACAATAAAGGAGCTTGGAGATGCATAGATATACAAAAGACATTATCACATATGATAATTTTATCTCCAAGAGAGAGTGTGATTCTGTCATAAAGTTTCTAGACAATCAAGCGGAATCCGAAAAGATGGAGTGGATGCCAATATCTTTTTATGAATCATACTCTTCTTCTTTGCCAAAAGAAGACAAGGAGCTAGAAAAACTTGATTTGCCTTCTAATTATTTTGAAATTTTAGAAGACAAAATGAAAAAAACTGTTGCAGAGGTACATGATCTAGAAGTAGAAACCATATTTAAAATAGGATTCCATACTCAAAAATGGGAGCCAGGAGCTTATGCTAGGCCACATTCAGATAATACTGACGAAATGGGTAATTTTGGAGCATTCGAAAGAAGCAGATATGCCTCCTTTTTATATTTAAATGATGATTTTGATGGCGGCATTTTAAGATTTGTAAAGCAAAATATAGAAATACCCCCTAAAACTGGACTACTTGCTTCATTTTCTGGAAGCTTTGAAAATATGCATGAAGTAACATTACTAAAGTCTGGCGTAAGATATACAATCGGATCTTTTTGGGATGATAGAGATGAATCAGCGTATCCAGAAGAATTAAAAGAGAGTTGGAAAGAGGAAATGGAAAAGACCAGAGAGCAGCAAAGGGTAGAAAAAGAAGAGTGGCAGAGTCTTTTGAAAAAAGGATATAAAATAGATCAGCAAGGTAGAAAATATAAGATGGGTGAAGTATCGTAATGGAACTAACAAGGCTTCATGAAAATGTTTATTATTATACAAATGTATTTGAAAACCCTCAATGGATAATAGATTCGTTAAACTCATTAGATGATGATGAGCAAACATACTCAGCGATAACAAAGTGGTACCCATGGCTTGCCAGCAATAATAATGAAGATTGCTTCGGTGAAAAAAAAGATCTCTACTATCGTAATAAGGACTCTGTAGACAATCGGCTAGTTTCTGAGGTAATAGAGACAATGAGGCAAGGCGTAGAAAGAATATGCTACTCTTTTGTAAAAGATAGGGAACTAGACATTGAGCCAAACATATCTCCATTCCTTGACATGTGCAAATATACAAGGGGTGGAAATCTTGGACCACATTATGATGGTTTAGATGGAGATAGAAGCCTGATGTATTCTATCGTAATGTACTTCAATGATAATTATAGGGGTGGTCAAATATCTTTCGCAATTAATGAAGATGAGAGAAGGCCCACAACAAATATACAAGACCCTGCTATAGATTTTTGGGTAAAGCCAGAACCTGGATCTGCAATAATATTTCCATCAACCTATCCGTACTTTCATCAATCGCACCCAATAATCTCTGGTGAAAAATATATGTCAACCTCATTTATATTTGTTGAGGGTTATGATCCATATAACCCCGATCATGTTAAAGAATATCGTAGCTAATGAAAACTGCTATTGTAACAGGGGCAAGCAAAGGGGTTGGCTATCAAACCTGCAAATTTCTATCTGAAAATGGATACAGGGTAATAGCTGTCTCTAGAAATATAGATAAAATGATTCCTCTACAGTCTGAAAATATAGAGACATATAAAATGGACATAACCAATTTTCAAGAAATAGAAAAATTTTTTGAAAAATATAAAGATATAAAGTTAGACCTCCTTGTTAATAATGCTGGTGGGGGAGCAAGCCCAACACAAATAATAAATGAAAGGCCAGAAAACTTTAATTATGCATATAGTTTAAATGTAAGTGGACCGATGTATCTTTCTAAACTATTTACAAACAATATGGAAAAGTCTGATAATGCAACAATAATTTTTGTATCGTCCCTCGGTGGAAAATTTGCCTATCCAGGAGGTGGCAATTATACAAATGCAAAAAGAGGTATAGGTGGCCTAGTAGATACGATGAGGCTTGAATATCCACAATATGGAATAAAGATAGTTGAATTATGTCCAGGAACCATAGACACGGTAGAAGGAGAAAAAAGGGAGTCTGCAATAACGGGTAAAGATATGGCTGAAATAATATATTGGATATCTGAGTTGCCAAGCCATGTGAACATAAATTATTTAGAAGTGAACCACATAAATAGTAGAAAGTAGTGTACAATATTACCTAGTTTGGAGGTGCAAATTGGATACTAAGTATGTAAACTTAATAAAGTCTTATGTCAAGGTTTTTATTTCTGTAGTTCTCGGCATGTTTCTTGCTGACGGAGCAGATGTATTTGCTGTTGATATGACAGATATAAGATCCTGGTTGGCAGCTGGCCTAGCCTCTGTTATTCCACTAGTTCTTACTGCCCTTGACCCTAGCGATCATCGTTGGGGAAAGAACGCAGAGTAGTTTTATAGATTGATTCCCGCCATTGAGCGGGGATTAGTCTGTCTAATAATGATATAATAAAACTGGTGAAAATTAATGGCATTAACCACAAATAATTATGGATTCCCTTATCCACAGGATACAGATCCAGTAGACTTCGCTGGAGATATTCAGTCTTTAGCAGAGGATATTGACAATAACTTGGGAGAAATTATTGCCGATACTGTCGGTGATATGGTCAATGAGAATACAGAAAATGGCATATCAGTAACATATGATGACACTAGCAATATATTAAACTTTGATGTACAAGATTTTAACATAACTCTTGTTGGTGATGCCTCTGGTAGCACAACTATACAAAACCTTTCAAGTGCTAGCGTTACAGTAGTTATTCAGGATGACTCTCATAATCATACGTCGTCTACTATTACAGATTTTGCTGAAGCAGTAGCAGATACTGTTGGGAATATGGTAACTTCTAATATTGAAAATGGAATTTCTGTTACATATGACGATGTTGATAATACTTTAGACTTTGATATTAATAATTTTGATGTTGTACTATCTGGTGATGTTTCAGGAAGTGCCACAGTAACAAATCTTGCAAGTATAAATATTTCTACTTCTATTGCAGATAACTCACATAATCACGTTGCCTCAAATATTACAGACTTTGAAACTGCTGTAGAAGCAGTAACAGAAGCTTTTGTTACTATTGATTTGCCTTCAGGGACTGATCCAGTAGCAACCGTTTATAACGATACTCTAACTATTTCAGAAAGCAACGGTATATTAGTATCTGGTTCTGGATCTAATACCATTGATATTTCTACTAATGCTACTCCACTAAATACCGCCTCTGCTCTAGTTTCTAGAGATACAGATAGCACCTTTGATATTAGTGGTATTAACTTTGATGTATCTGCTAGCCCCTCTGCTGTATCACCTGGAACATTATATTGGAATTCAGAGGAAAACACCCTAGATCTTGGAATGAGTGACGACGTTCTTCATTCTATAGGCATGAAATTATTTATGCCGCCAACAAAAAATAATAGTGGTGTAGACATTCCCAAGGGTTCTTTTGTTATGGCAACAGGTGCTCAAGGGGAAAGAATTACTATTGCTAAGGCAGTAACAGATGGATCTGTAGATCCAGAATATATGATTGGTTTTGCTGCACAAAATATTGAAAACGGTTCAGAAACAGGACTTGTTGTTATTAATGGAACAATTACTAATGTAAATACCCAAGGCTGGCCTGTTGGAACAACTCTTTATCCTAACTCTGCTTCTGCAGGAACATTGTCTGCAAGTGCAGGAGAAGCACCAGATATTCGCACACCCGTTGCCATTGTTCTTAGAGAACATCAAAATAGTGGTCGAATTTATGCCAGAATGATAAACTCTCATAAATTTGGTGAAGAAGCAGATGTAAAGCTAACAAGTTTGTCTGATGGTGACATAGCAATTTACAATTCTGCATCCTCATTGTGGATGAATGAAAGTTTTGATGAGCGAGCACAGGACGCTATCGCTACCATGATTTCTAATGGAACACAGACCAATCTAACTATTGACTATGATGACAATGCTAATTCTCTAAGCTTTAACGTTGTCGGTGCTGTTGCAGATGTTCAAGGTACAACAAATGAAGTAGAAGTAACTTCTGCTAGCAATATTTATACCGTTGGACTCCCTGATGACGTAACAATTTCAAATGATTTAACTGTAGTAGGAAATCTAACAGTAAGTGGTTCTGTTACTTATGTAAATACTACAGAACTTTTGATTGAAGATAATATTGTTACCCTTAATTCTAGTGCTTCTGCACCACTTCTAGATGCTGGTATTGAGGTACAAAGAGGTAGCGCATCAAATGTATATATCAAGTGGAATGAAACATCTGATGTATGGCAATTTACCAATGACGGATCTACATACTACGACTTAGTAGATTTTGATACCACGTTCTCAGCTAAGAAAACAGATGATTTAGCAGAGGGCATCACCAACCTTTACTTTACTGATCAACGTGCACTTAATGCTACAGCAGGAGTTATTGCTTCTGCCTCTGCTGCCGCTGTAGCACATGCAGATGCCCTAGAGACTGACGATGTAGCAGAGGGCAT
>Ga0208150_1000012_pt1 | contig 84138 bp, 88 predicted proteins | sample DEB08_DNA_8_FD_184534 | JGI IMG/M metagenome (GOLD analysis project Ga0208150, IMG submission 184534) | Aqueous microbial communities from the Delaware River and Bay under freshwater to marine salinity gradient to study organic matter... | ecosystem: Environmental > Aquatic > Marine > Coastal ...
ACAAGCGGCCAAAGACAAAGCAGAAGCCGATCGTCAAGCAAAAGCAAAAGAACTAGGTCCACAAGCAATGGACGATTATATTACCAAACTTAAAAGACATGATTGGTCATATGATTACAGCGATGATCATAGTGTTTGGCAAAGAGGTGTTGCTGAAAGAGACGCAATTAGAAATTTACAAAAAGTTATTGACCCGGATTTTGAAGTGTACAACAAATATGCTCCAGATGGTTACAAAGTTAAGGTAAACAGAGAGTCAACACAAGAACAAGCATCAAAAAAACAAATTGATAAGTTTCATAAAAAATTAGATAAACTGGTTCACAAGTCTTTTGGACATTCGTCGGACGAAAAGAAAAAAGAATCAAGTGACATTTTTAAAGCACTACAAACAATTGACGAAACAGCAACAGCAGGTTCTACAAGTGCAGGAAATATAGCAACAGTGGTAAGTCCGCATATTGCTATAGGTGATAAAAAGACACGTAAAAAATATGGACTTATGGGAGGATTACCAAATCCACCAAAAGCCAAAGCACAAAAACCAACAGACAATGCACTGGACATGAAGGGTACTTCTATTTTCGGTGGTACCTTAAAAAGGAGTTAATATGATTAAAGAAGACAAATATGATGAACCAGCAAGCAGTTACGAAGCAGAAATGCTGGACAATCAAATTGCTTTTATCAAATATGCCGCTGACGAAATTAAAGATCACGTACACAAAGGTGGCGTGTTTCCAGAATGGTTCCAGAACAAATTTAGTGGTGTACACGAACAATTAAAAACACTTCACGCATACATGGAAGGTGAGCGTCAACAAGAAGCAGAACGCAAACGCATGATGAGCATGAAGGATATGAAAGATGATTATTTTGAATCACTAGAACAAAAACTTAACGAGTCTAAAGATATTTGCAAAGAATGTGGTAAACCAAGTTACACAACATTACCAGAAGAAAAACAAAAAGGTGTTGATGGCAAAGTATGCTGGAAAGGCTACAAGCGTATGGGCACTAAAAAGAAAAACGGAAAAACAGTTGATAACTGTGTCAAAATGTAAGGAGTAGACCATGGCAATCTTAAGTAACATAAACCCAAATAGACCGCAAAGAGGCAAAAGGTCTGTGAGATTATCAGGAGAAGCGTCTCCGCAAGAAATACCTCTAACTGCTGGCACGGTGGTATTGATTGCCAACGGCTCTGGAACAACCTTTACATTGGCTAATGGTCAAGAAGGACAGATGATGGCCTTTGTGGCAAGTTCAGATGGTGCAGGCAACATAAACGATATTAGAGTAAATTGTAGAGCAAGATACGCATTTGACAACAGCGGCGTAAGAATCACAGGTGCCAGTAGCACGGCAGAATGGGCACCATTCAATGTTACACAAGAACATTCAATGGCTTGGGCAGTATTCACAGAAGGCGAATGGTGTTGGAGTCAAGGCACCAACGAAGAATAAGGAATAGGCAATGGCAGACTTACAAAAAATACTAAACACTTTTTCAAAACTAGGTATTGAAAATAAAGGTCTGGTTCCAGATAATCCTATGCAACAAAGTAGTGCTTTAAAAGAACAATACGGAAATAATAACACAACAGATCCAAATGCACATGCACGTATGGTAGCAGAAAGCATTAAAGGAAAACATATTCCTGGTGTAAGTGATACTAGTGCAAGTGATATGGCCGCACTAGCAGGTATAGGTAAACCAACACAACGTCCGCAACCAGCAAATCCAAATCCTAATATATCAATAGCACCTACACAAACCGTGGACAAATGGGCAGAAGTTGATTCTAGATTAAACAACATTGAAACTAAACTTAACACTATTTTTGAAAGTATTCAAAAACTAACAGAAATTAGCGATGAAGATTATCGTGCTAAACGTAAAGCACTACAGGATATTCAAGCAGATCCTAACACAAACAAGGATCCTGAATTGAAAAAAGAACTAATGCGTCGAAAAGCACAATTAGAAAAAGAACGCAAAGAAACAACCAAAGAATCACTTGAAAGAGGATTTGCCAGTTTTTTAAAAGAGTTGGAGGGTAAGTAAATGACTGAATGTAAATGCGAAAATTGCGGATGCAATCATCACTGCGGTAAAGAGTGTGAAAAGTGTGCTAATGATGTTTGCACAACTTGTAAATGCGAACACTGCAAAGATGAAAATTAAAGAAGTAGTAGATTATTTCTACGGACTAGATCCTGCTCACATGTCCTATCGACACAAGGTAGGAGACATATATGGTAAAAAGAATTTAAAAATTCCAAGAGCAAAACTTCACAAATCCAAAAAAGTAAAATCAAAGCCTAGTAAAGCATAATTACTATTATGAAAGTTACTAGCATTCCCGGCATGGGAAAATACGGTGTTTATATTGATGGCTTAAAAGCCAAAGATATAGACGATGACCTATGGTTAGAAATAGGATCAATACATCTACAAAGCCTTGTAACAATTATACGTGATATAGATTTTACCATAGACGAATATTCTAAAAGGATTCTTCAATGGGGTAAACACGTTGATCTATTTGAAATTCATTTACAAAAAGAATACAATACCAAAGATGTAACAGCACTGTTACGTAATGATAATATTAACGGTAAACAAGTAAATCCTGAAGATAAAAAGTGGGTTGAAACTGTTTTGAATTACTGCGAAACCGATGAAGTTATGCGTGTTAGCGGAATGAAAGATGCAAACGGAAAACCAATCGGTATGTTCGCAGAAGGCGAACTTCTTTGGCACAGTAATGAAAGTGCTAATCTAAATCATACTCCGGGTGTTAGTTTATTAGGTGGAACAGGAATGACCAAGAGTTGCACCGGATTTGTTACAACTGCTGAATGGTATGAAAATCAAACAGAAAGTTTTAGAAGTGAACTTGATCAAATCATTATACAACATAGATTCACTCCGGGAAAAATAAATCCCGGATTAAGAGCAGAGCAGGATTATGTTGTTCAAAAAAATATGTGCCCTGAAGATAGTTATATACCTTTGGTTATCAAATCACCATATGGACACAAAGGACTGCATTATTCTGTAAACACGGTTTATGGAGTAAAAGATATGAAGCAAGAAGAAGCACAAAAACTTTTTGATTACATAAACAGCACACTGTTCACCGACGAATACATATATGATCACTGGTATCAAAACGATAACGATTTATGTTTGTTTGATAATAGCATTACATTACACAGACGGTTGGGTAGCACAGATAATCGACTTGCTTATAGAATACAGTATGACTACGGAAATCTTATAGAAAATTATAATCCATACATCTTAGAACCTTTTGCTAGTGAATATAGAAAAAATAAAGACAGCATCAATCAAGTATTATCTAGTAGAAATCAATAAATACGTACATAAACAAAAAAAGGATTTTTATGGCGTTTCTAGTACACAATCTTCCACCCATCGAAGTTTTTGTTAAAAAAGAATATCTGTACGACCATCAAAAGGGTCACGGAGAACTCACTCCTGGTATGTGGATTAGTATTAGAAGCATACAAAGCAAAGCACTTTACTTTGAAACTTTACTAGTTGAATACGGTGCTTTATATGATAAGTTACCTATATCAGCATTTGTATGGAAGAAAGACTACGACAAAGACAATCAACTTCCACTAGACACATTACAAATTTGGGATTGTTTTGATTACGACATCACAGTAATTAAAAAGCCTATGCTATGCGATTGTGAATTCTTTGGCAAGGATCGCAAAATGCACAAAGGTGAGTATATGTTTACACTAGACACCTGTCACGCACAACATTCGACACTTGATATAAATTTTGCAGAACATGACCCAGAACATAAAACATTTAATATTATTAAATTAAACAACGGACAGTTTGCGGCACAACCAAACAACAGGGTAGTGTTTACAGATCAAAGTTTAATTCCAACAGAAAGAAAGACACCAGATTTTAAAGTATGCACACAGAACTACACAGTGGAGAACAATCCTAAATGGAGCGTTGGACACACGGATGAATGGGCATACAAAGATAAAGGCGAGGGATTGAAGGATTGACTTTAGAGGATGTCAAAGATGCATATAAAATCTTTTGGCAAGTAAAAGGTCATTTAAACACATCGCACGAAACAATACTAAGTTGTAAAGAATCTTATTTTAAAAGATTATGGTACAACGAAGAAGCATATATACACCAAGACGGATTTGAAGAAGCATGGCAAACGATAAAATCAAAATTAAAAGAACAATAGAGTACAACGGTCCAAATAAAAGAGACTATTTTTTAGCAGATTTATTAAAAAAATTTAATCCTACCCTAGGATGTGAAGTCGGAGTACGCAACGGTCGTACTACATTTTATTTGCTTAATACATTTATTAATCTAAAAATGTATGCTATTGATTATGATATTAAATTATTTTACAAAGACAATATAATATTAAAGTACGGACCTCGACTAAAAGCAATACAAGGACATAGTCATCATGTACACGATCAAATTGAAGATAACAGTTTAGACTTTGTGTTTATTGATGCTGGTCATGATTACAATAGTGTAAAAGGTGATATAGAATACTATACACCTAAACTTAAATCAAACGGATGGTTATGTGGACACGATATGGATTTTCCTGGTGTAAACAAAGCAGTAAACGAATTGCTACCAAACAACCATCATATTGGCCCAAACAATGTTTGGTTTACGTGCTTAGACAAATCGGTGCCAATTCCGTTTAAAGTTCTTGACAACTAGCATAAATCTATATACAATATAAAAATTATTAACAAAGGAGACTCACATGAGTGATAGAACTTTTGGCGCGGAAGAAAAAGCCAAATTGGTCCAAATTGTAAATGAAGGTGTAACTGTACTAACTGAAGTGCAAGACCTACAAGAAGGATTACGTGATACTGTAAAAGCAGTAGCAGAAGAACTAGATATTAAACCAGCACTGATCAACAAAGCAATTAAGATTGCACAAAAAGGTGAATGGCAAAAAGCAGTTGATGAGTTTGAAGACTTAGAAACCATCATTGTTACTACAGGCAAGGACAAAGTCTAATTTTGCAAAAAGTAAAAGACTTTTGGATAAACTCTTACAGGAGTGATAAAATAGCATTTTCATTTGAACTTGTTAGTTTTATCTTTACGGTTGGAGCAAGTATGACGTTGGCTTTTAACGCAAGAGATCCTAATATGATGGTAGTTTATCCTGGATTCTTTATTGGTAGCATTACGCAAGTTTATGCTAGTTGGCGCAGAGGTGCCGCTTGGATTATGTTGTTAACTTCATATTTTGCTTGTGTAAACGTATTTGGATTTGGTGTAGCCGCAGGATGGTGGTAAATGCTTTCATATATCACTAAACCCTGGCATAATTGGTTAGCCATAATTATATTAGGAATTCTAGAATTAACCTTCATAGGATTCTTTATTTGGACTTTGGTAAAATAAATTAATTAAAGGCTTGATTTTTTTAGGCACAGAACGTATAATAGTAAATAATGTTGAAGAAGGTCAGTCGGCCATAAACGACATAATTGGTTTTTGCCAGCCGCAAGTGGCATATATAGGAGAAGATATTGAGTTACGTAGATGCACTCTGGGATCGTGATAAAGACATTATCAAGGTTGTAGAGAGAAACAAAAAAGGCGAACGTGAGTTTCGCGAATTCCCCGCAAGATATGTATTTTATTATGGCGATGCTAAAGGCAAGCAAAAAAGTACCTTTGGCGATAGCGTCAGTCGTGTTGTTTGCAAAAGTTGGAAAGACTTCTTAAAAGAACAAAAGATTAACAAGCACCGCGGATTATTTGAAGCAGATATCAATCCTGTATATAGATTACTAGAAGAAAACTATCTTGGACAAGATGCACCAAATCTAAATGTTGCGTTTTTCGATATTGAGGTAGACTTTGATCCAGAACGTGGGTACAGTTCACCGGAAGATCCTTTTACGGCCATTACTGCAATCACAGTACATCTACAATGGCTTGATAGCCTTATTACACTAGCACTTCCGCCCAAAACACTTACTATGGAACAGGCGAAAGAAGAATGTAAGGATTTTCCTAACACATATCTGTTTGAAACTGAAGCCGAAATGCTCGACACGTTTTTGGACTTAATTAAAGACGCAGATATTTTATCAGGTTGGAACAGTGAAGGTTATGATATTCCATATACCGTAAACCGTATTACTCGTGTTCTTTCAAAAGAAGATACAAGACGTTTTTGTTTGTGGGATCAATATCCTAAGAAAAGAACATATGAAAAATATGGAAGAGAGCAGGAAACCTATGACCTAATAGGCAGACAGCATTTAGACAGTCTTGAACTTTATCGTAAATATACGTATGAAGAAAGGCACACTTATAGACTTGATGCCATTGGTGAAATGGAAGTCGGTGAAAAGAAAACTGTTTATGAAGGTACCCTCGATCAACTTTATAACAATGACTTCCGAACGTTTATCGAATACAACAGACAAGACGTTGCACTACTGGACAAGTTGGACAAAAAATTAAGGTTTATTGACTTAGCCAATGAACTTGCTCATGCAAACACAGTTTTGCTACCCACCACAATGGGTGCTGTGGCTGTTACAGAACAAGCAATCATAAACGAAGCACACAGACGTGGTTATGTAGTTCCTAACAGAGTACATAGAGAACCAGGCTCTGCACAGGCGGCAGGTGCTTATGTTGCATATCCTAAAAAAGGATTGCATGACTGGATCGGTTCAATGGACTTGAATTCACTATATCCTTCCGTTATTCGTGCATTGAATATGGATCCGGCAACCGTTGTGGGTCAACTGCGTCAAACACATACAGAAAACTATCTCAGCGAACAAATGAACTTTAAAAAGAAATCATTTGCGGCGGCTTGGGAAGGAAAGTTTGGTAGTCTTGAATATGACTACGTTATGGAACAACGCAAAGATATCGAGATCACAGTTGATTGGGAAAACGGCGAAAGTGATTCGTTAAGTGCCGCGGAAGTTTACAGACTTATTTTTGAAAGCAATCAACCATGGATGTTGAGTGCTAACGGTACTATTTTTACAACTGAGTATGAAGGTATTATTCCTGGACTATTAAAGAGGTGGTATGCAGAACGTAAAGAAATGCAGGCAAAGAAAGTTGCATCACAAGACGCAGGTAACAAAATTGAAACTGCTTTTTGGGACAAACGTCAGTTGGTTAAGAAAATTAACCTTAACAGTTTGTATGGTGCTATTCTTAATCCTGGCTGTAGATTTTTCGATCATCGTATTGGTCAAAGCACAACACTTACCGGAAGAAGCATTGCAAAACATATGGCTTCTAAGGTCAATGAGATTATAACAGGCGAATATGATCACACAGGTAAGAGCATTATCTATGGTGACACTGACTCTGTTTATTTTAGTGCATATACAAGTCTACGTGCTGAAATACAAAAAGGCGATATTCCGTGGACTAAAGAAAGTGTTACACAACTGTATGATCAAATTTGTGAAGAAGCAAACACTACGTTTCCTAAGTTTATGGGCGATGCATTTCATTGTCCTAAGAGCAGAGGGGAAGTTATTGCGGCAGGTAGAGAAGTTGTTGGTATAAAAGGTTTGTTTATTACAAAGAAACGATATGCTGTATTGATTTATGATCTCGAAGGCTTTAGAACAGATACTGAAGGTAAGCCGGGCAAAGTAAAAGCAATGGGTCTTGATCTTAAGAGATCAGATACTCCTGTGTTTATGCAGGATTTCTTAAGTGAAGTATTGTTGGCAGTGCTGACAGGTGCTCAAGAAGATCAAGTACTAGAAATGATTACAGACTTTAGAACAAAATTTAAAGCACGACCAGGTTGGGAAAAAGGTTCACCCAAACGTGCAAATAATATTACTGATTATCTTGCTAAACTTAAAAAGCAAGGTAAGGTTAATATGCCGGGTCATGTAAGGGCAAGTATCAATTGGAATACCCTTAAAGAAATGAACGGTGACAAATTTAGTATGAACATTGTAGACGGTATGAAAGTTATTGTTTGCAAACTAAAAAATAATCCAATGGGATATACTTCGGTTGCGTATCCCACGGATGAACTGCGTATTCCAAAATGGTTCCAAGAACTGCCATTTGCTGACGAAGAAATGGAATCAACCATTATCGACAACAAATTGGATAACTTGATTGGAGTTCTAGAATGGGATATAAAATCAACCGAACAGAAGAATACATTCAATAATTTATTTGACTTTGAATGATTTTCTAAATATAATAGTAATAAGGAACGGAGAAAACTATGAAAGACATATTACAAGACATTGTAGCACATACACACGCACTTGGCTTTTTAAACATTGTTAAAGTAAACGGTGATGATGCACAAACAGGTATTGATAGCATGGCAGAGGATCGCTCTGTAATCATGCAGGCAAATACAAAAAATGCACAGGTTGAAATGAAGGGTACCTTTGGTATGCCTAACCTAAATAAACTAGACATTCATTTGAAGTGTCCAGAATACAAAGATGGTGCAACTATTGATGTTGTGCATCAGGATAGAAATGGTGTACAAATTCCAACAGGTATACACTTTGAAAATCAAGCAGGCGATTTTAAAAACGATTATCGTTTTATGAATGCAGATATTATTAATGAAAAACTTAAAACTGTTAAATTTAAAGGTGCTCAGTGGGACGTCGAAGTTTCACCAACACTAGCAAGTGTACAGAGATTTAAAATGCAGGCAACTGCAAACGCAGAAGAAACTGTGTTTACAGTATTAACAGATGGTGCAGATATTAAATTTAAGTTTGGTGATGCAAGCACACACGCAGGAGAGTTTGTATTCGCAACTGGTGTAACTGGTAAACTTAAAAATGAATGGGCATGGCCTGTACAGCAAACACTTGCTATTCTAAGTTTAGATGGTGACAAGGTTATGAAGTTTTCAGATCAAGGTGCTATGCAGATTAGCGTAGACAGTGGTCTTGCAACTTATGAATATATCTTGCCAGCACAAAGCAAGTAAGGAGAATACAATTGAACACTGATCTAACAAAAGAACAAAAAGACTACGCTATATTTTTGCCAGCGATCAGTGGTTTCTATGCGACTTTCATCGGTAAACAACGTAGAGAAGAATATGTAGACAAAAGTCGTATTCCTTTTCCTAACAACGAGATGGAAGGTCTTAATTGGTTCAACAAAAAAGACGGACTATTCAATTATCATTGGAGTCTGTATTCAGCAGGACACGCTGAATTAGATATCAATAAAGACGCACCTAAAGAACTTATGATTCGTGAACGTGATCGCGAAAACAGTTGGTTGCTTGGTGACTCAGGTGGATTCCAGATTGGTAAAGGTGTATGGGAAGGTGATTGGAAAGATCCTAACTGTCCTAAGGCTAAAAAGAAGCGTGAGCAGGTTCTTGCGTGGATGGATGCCTACATGGACTACGGTATGATCCTTGATATTCCTGCCTGGGTAGCACGTTCACCTGCAGGCGCAAAAGCAACAGGTATTGACAACTATCAAGATGCCGTTAATGCTACACGTATTAACAATGATTACTTTATGAAGAATCGTACAGGTTCTTGTAAGTTCTTAAACGTACTACAAGGTGAAAATCACGCTGATGCAGAAGATTGGTATCAGCAAATGAAAGACTACTGTGATCCTAAAAAATACACAGATCACTTTAATGGTTGGTCGATGGGTGGTCAGAATATGTGTGATATTCATCTTGTGCTAAAGAGATTGGTAGCACTACGCTTCGATGGTTTGCTAGAAAAAGGCAAACACGACTTCATGCACTTCTTGGGTACATCAAAACTAGAATGGGCAACCTTACTTACAGATGTACAAAGAGCAGTTCGCAAGTATCACAATGAAAACTTTACTATTACATTTGACTGTGCTAGTCCGTTCCTAGCAACAGCAAATGGTCAAATATATTGTGAACTTGAAACTAAAGATAGAAGCAAGTGGGTTTACAGAATGGTTCCAAGCATTGACGATAAAGCACTTGCAACAGATACAACACCGTTTGGTCAAGCATTTGTGCGTGAAGGGAAACACGGAAGTTTTAAAGATTCTCCAATCACACAAAATTTACAAGCAAAAGATGTTTGTATATATGCACCAGGCGACCTAAATAAAATAGGCAAAGAAGGAAGAACAAGTTGGGATAGTTTTTCATATGCTATCCAGATGGGTCATAATGTATGGAGTCACATTAATGCAGTACAAGAAGCAAACAGACAGTACGATACTGGAATCGTTCCAAACATGCTTGTTGAAGAATCATTTAACAGGGTATTTTTTAGAGATGTTGTGGAAGCAATATTTGCAACATCAAATAGAGACGAAGCAGAAGCAGTTATAGAAGAGTTTTCGAGATTCTGGATGTCAATTATTGGCACTAGAGGAGCAACAGGTAAAAAAACCGTAAACGCAAGTACGCAATATGCGAACTTATTTGAGGAGGTATAATATGACCACAATTGAAAAACTAAAAAACAGACTACAAAGTCTAAAAGAGCAACATCATTTAGAGCATCAAAAGGTTGAAGCCGCTGAAGCAGAAAATGTTGCTGAGAAATATCTTACAGAAATGAAAAAGAAAAAACTTGCTCTTAAAGACGAAATGTGGAAAGTTGAACTTGAAATTGTTTCTATGGAGGCAAGTAATGAAGCGTGACTACGCTGATGGTGTAAAAGATGATGTAGTATACTTTACAGGTTATGAAGTAGAAAAAACACCTGCGTATGAAATGGACACACTATTTGTTGTAGGATGTCGTCCACTAGAAGAAGTTCTTGATAAAGCAAAACAACATCACGTAGATCATATCTATCTTGGTGCGAACCATAGTTTTGTACCCAAAGAAGATTGGGAAGATCTAGTATTAGGATTGCTTGATGCTAAATCCGAATTAGGAACACAATATTTGGTTACACTAGATTATGATGTAAAATATCATGAATGGATCCTTGAAACAGGAATGACTGAAAGACATAATTTTATTCCTATGATAAGTGTAAAACTTCCGTATGTTAACCAACTCGGTTATAATGCTTGTATCAAGATAGATGACGCCGACTTTAAACATTCTAATCCCGGAGTTTGGATACATCAAGTACACGACTTGTTAGATAGGAATAAATTTACAGATTGGTCAAAGTACGAAAATGACAGTCCATCAGAAGTATCATAGATATCTAAATCTACCGTTTGAAGTAGATAAGCCTTTGATTTTTAAAAAGGATCCTGACAAAATCCAACATATTGAATTAAAGGAAAAATTTGTTCCTGTAAAAGTAAGAGAATGGTTAAAAAGTTTAGGACTAAAATCTATGCATACAGAAGCATTTTTTACAGCACCAAATGATAAAATTTTTATACACTGTGATAGTCCTAAATTTGATGACCATGTAAAAATTAACTTTACTTGGGGGGATGAAAATAGTTATACCCGCTGGTGGAGTGTTAAAGACGAAAAGTTTTTAAAAAACGGTGGAACAGAATACGGAGCAGATATTTTAGTTGCTGATGAACATCATTGCAACATGACTTATCAACAAGTAATTAACAAACCTAGTTTGCTAAATGTAGGTAGATTACACAGTACCTATAACCCAACAGATGAAGGTAGATGGACATTGTGTATTGTTCCTTCGTTTATTGATAAAGAAGAATTTATTCATTGGGATATTGCAATAGAATTATTAAAAGAAGTAATAGTATGAAATTAATACATCCTTTTTCACAACCTAAAGACGAACATACACATATCAAGGAAATGTCCGGGCATTTTTTAATAGGTGAACACGGACAATGGTATGATATGAGTGGAGGTACTGGTTGCAACATATTTGGTTTTACACAAACAGATATTCAGGCAAAAGTTGCAGAAACTAGTTTTAAATTTGCTAACGATGACTGGACAACAAAAAGCAGTGTTTGGTACGAACTTGAAGATACTCTTAAAAAAGTATTACCCGAAACTTATTCAGGTTTTGTTCCTGCACTTACAGGCAGTGATAGTGTCGATAACGCACTAAAACTTTCTTGGAGATATTGGACTAAAAAACTAAAACCCAAACATACGATACTTGTAAGAAAAGGCAGTTTTCATTCAGGAAGTATTACTGGTTGGCAAATGACCGACGACCAAGAATGGATTAAAGATTGGCCGGCTGTAAACTTTGTTGATTTCTTTGACGAAGACTTTGATGCTGTATACCAAAGACACAAAAACGATCTTTCTGGTATCTTAATTGATACTGTTAATTGGTACAAAGGTATCAGTGAAATTAGTGATGGTGTTTTAGAAAAAATTCAAAAAGCACGAGAAGAAACGGGTTGCTTGCTTATTGTCGACGAAGTATTAACTGGTATGTGGAGAATAGGACATTTTTCTCATAGCATAAGCAAAGGTATAGATCCTGATATTATCTGCTTTGGTAAAGCACTTACGGGAGGGTTTGCATCATTTGCAATTACGGTTATTAAGAATAACGTTCACGATGTTATTAGTGCATACGATACAAGCATGTGGGATAATTTTCCGATTGCAGTTGGTAATACAAGAAGCCAAAGCAATGTTGGTGCTAGAGCAACAATAGAAACAATTAACAAGTGTGTAAACGAAGATATTGGTAATAAAGTTATAAACGAAGTTACACCATTTATAAACGAATTAGCAGATATTTTACGTCAAGTAGAAAAATTTAAGGTAACTCACAATCATAGCATACTATACTGTGATTTTTCAGAGTTTAAGAACAACGACTGCAAGGTATTATCTACCTTTTTAAACAGTCATAAACTGTGGAATCCAGAACACACAAGAATTTGGTTCTTAAGTTTTTATGACCTAAATAAAGTAGAAACACAATACATCGAACAGGTGTTCCAAAAGTTTGTAACCCTTGTTAATAATGGCAAAATTTGGGACCAAAATAACTGGAAAAACAATTGACAAAGCAACAGAAAGGCTTTATATTATGAGTATAACTGATACAATGATAAAAGAAGCAATGAAAACAGATACACACGTAAAGATTATGAATACTGCAAAAAGAATGATTTGGGTAACGTTCCGCAAGGAAGGTATCCACAAGTATCCTGCGGCCTTAGATGATCCTAAGTTGGCAACAGGTGATTGGGATGATGTGTCATTTTTAGGCTATCCGCACAGACACATATTCCATTTCAAAGTAGGTATCACTGTTATACACAATGACAGAGATATCGAATTTATTCAATTTAAAAGATGGATGGAGAGACTATATAGCGAAGGTACATTAAACTTAGATTTTAAATCATGTGAAATGATGTCAGACGATCTTTATGAAAAGATTGCTGAAAAATTCCCCGGGCGTGAAGTTCATATCGACATCAGTGAAGATGGCGAAAACGGTGCCCACATTGAGTACGCAAAATATTAAAAGGAGATGATGGTGACTAAGTCATATTTTGCAGAACGTCCAGAGATTGTAAAAATCTTTGATGACTTGGATTCCTTCCGCGAGTTTTGTCGCTACGAAGGATTTGTGTTTGATGAAAAGTTCCTATATAAGAAGGACAGCAAAGAATGGAGAGCCTACGAAAATCGTGGCAATCCGAGGAAGGCAAGGAACCGTGTTCAAAAGAACCGTGGTTTTAAAAATCGCAGAACACAGCACTAGAACACCTTATAAAACTGATAGCCGTGGCAATTCAGTTGAAGGTGGTGCTTTAAATGCGAATTACACGACCGTAGACGCAGTCGCGAAAGTGTGTAATACACTTGGTATTCATGGCTACGTTTACGGTCGTGATTTTATTTGGAAAGATCAAGGTTGGACAGATGACATGGATGATGCTATACTAATATCATATGATGATGTTAGAATTTTAACACTATTAGGGTTGGCAAATAAAAATGGCTAGAATTTGGTTAATAGATTTAGAAAGTGTAGAAACACGCTACACTAAAGAGTGGAAAACGTATTTTCCTGCATTACTACGCAAAAAAGGACATGAAGTTTTTGTTATTGCAGGACCTACGGATATTCCGAACGCAACCACTCCAGGTGCCTTTTTAAACTTTGGTGGTACTAACATCTACAAAGCCAATCAAGTAGAACAAATTAGTAGAGCATTTACAACAGGTAAAGTACAAAATGGTGATCACATTATTTTTACAGATGCATGGCATCCGGGTATTATTAATATCAAATACATGAGTGAACTTTTAGGTATTAAAGTTACTACACACGCACTTTGGCATGCTGGCAGTTATGATCCACAAGACTTCTTAGGTAGACTAATTGGTAATGCAAGTTGGGTTAGACACGCTGAAAAAAGTTTCTTTCACAGTTATGATCACAATTACTTTGCAACAGAGTTTCATGTAAAACTATTCTTTGACGAATTATTAAATGACGGCATACCTGCAGAAAATCCTTGGTATGGTGAAATGTGGGAAGAACGTTATAGCAATGGTAAAATTGTACGTTGTGGTTGGCCAATGGAATACGAACGTTTAGAATTAGAACCGTTTAAAGGAATGAAGAAACGTGATTTAATTTTATTTCCTCATCGTGTTGCTCCAGAAAAACAACCTGAAATATTTCAAGACCTAAAACAAGCACTTCCACAATATGAGTTTGAAGTGTGTATGGAAAAGAATTATCAAAAGAAAGAATACTACAATGCACTAGGTGAAGCGAAACTAGTGTTTAGTGCTAACCTACAAGAAACATTAGGTATTAGTTGGTATGAAGGTGCCCTTGTTGGTACATTACCTTTGGTTCCAGATCGATTAAGTTATACCGAAATGGAGAACACAGGAAGATTTATATATCCAAGCGAATGGACAGAATCGTTTAGTGCTTATAAAGAAAACAAGGACAAGATAATCGAAAGAATTATTTTCTTAATGGAAAACTACAACGACTTTCTTGTAGACCTAAATAAACTTACTACTCATTTAAATGAAAACTATTTTAGTTGCAAAAATTTACTTGAGAAGTTACAATAAGAATATGGCAATCCACTGCCTTAACATCGGAGAGAAAAAATGAAAAAGTATGAAGAAGTAACACGCAGAATTAAAGACGCAAACAAGCGTTATTGGGCGGGTGATAATATTAGTGAATTTATCTACACTGGCGAAAAAGATAAACTGATTGAAGAAGCCGCAGAGAAATTTGAAGGTGTGCTAGACGCACTTATTATTGATAGGGAAAACGATCCTAACAGTCACGGTACTGCTAGACGTCTTGCAAAAATGTATTACAATGAACTAATGCAAGGACGTTATGATCGCATTCCAGCCGCAACTGCTTTTCCTAATGAAGGTGAAAATGCATACACAGGTATGCTTGTTGTAAGGAGTGAACTCAAATCAGTTTGTTCGCATCACCATCAACCAGTAACAGGCGTGGCATATATTGGTATTATTCCTAATGGTAAAGTTATTGGACTTTCTAAATATACACGTATTGCACAATGGTGTGCTAGGCGTGGTACGTTGCAAGAAGAACTTGCTAATGACATTGCAAGAGAAATCAGCAAAGCAACAGATTCAAAACATTTAGGTGTGTATATTCAGGCAACACACGGATGCTGTGAGAACAGAGGTATCATGGCACATTCAAGTTTAACACAGACAACTGTGTTGAAGGGGGCGTTTAAAGACGATGCTGGCACTAAGAAAGAGTTTATGGATAATATTAAACTCCAGCAAGAGTTTGCGCCTAGATAAAAACAAGGAGGACGAATGTTCAGTAAACTTTTAGAGGGTGTCGATAAGGCACTCGTAAGAAATCTAGTTATTTTGCACACGTTGGTTATTGCTGTGTCAAACTATCTAGTCACAATTAGATTTGATCTATTCCCCGGCGCAGACTTGCCATTATTTGGCTCGTTTCCATTAGCCGCCGCGGCATTTACATTTCCGATTGTTGTAGTAGCAACTGACCTTACTGTAAGGATGGTCGGTAAACAAGCAGGTAGAGCCGTTGTAGCAATGGCTATTGTTCCTGCTATTGTTGCTTCGGTGCTTGTACTATTAGCACTAGGTGACGAACATGCATACAGAGTAGGTTTTGCAAGCGGTACTGCATATGCGATCGGCACAATGCTTGACGTATATGTTTTCCAAGCAATTCGCGAACGTTCAACTGCATGGTGGGCGGCGCCAGCGATTTCAACTATCGTGGCTAACATCATTGACACATATTCATTCTTTTATGTGGCATTTGCAGGTTCAACAGACGCAGAAGGCAAACTAACTTGGATTGGTGAGAACTGGCACATTGTTGCACAGAACAATACACTGACCAAGATTGTAGTAGGCTTGATTGTGTTCCTACCAGCATATGGTATTCTTCTAAACTACTTGAAGAACAAACTTGCTGACACACAACGAGGTTAACAAAGTATGGGACAAATTTATTTTGTCACAGCACCTACAGGAACACTATGTGATTCTTTGATTACAACATTGGCTGGATGGAACACAAGATTCATCCAGCCTTGTGTTCCACTAATTCTTGATAATGGTACGCTACATTTTAATCAAGAACAAGATGCAGAATATGTGAGCGACATAGCAGAAGGCGATCTTCTTAATTTTCGAGAAATTGATTGGTCTAACAATTTAAACAGACTAGAAAAATTACTACAAAGCACAGATAAAAATATTATAATCGGCAGTTATGATATAAGTCAACAAAATATAGTAAAAGAAAAATTTCAAAATACTGTAACTATTGGTATAGATTACACAGAAAAAGAAAGAAATATTGTGTTAATGGATTTGATTAAAGTTAATCAATTCTTAAACGAAGGATTAGATATAAACATTTCTAAAAAAGAATTAAACATAATAGCACACAAAGAAATGTTAAACAAAAAAAGAATATGGGATACCCATGTTCCAAAAAGTTTTTCAACAAACAGTGAATATATAATTCATGCTTGGGACTTGTATCAACCAAATAAACTAATCGAATTTATTGAAAGAATTGACGGGCCGAGAAACGAAAAACAGATTGATTTTTACGTCAAATGGTTGTACAATAATATAAATTAAGGATTACAAAATGGGTGACAAAGAAAAAACTTACAGTATTACACTCGACAACTACGACGAATATACAATAGGCGATGGAACATATAGTATAGACAGCAATTTTACAAGTTATAATTATGATAATACAATTAGTACAGTAGATATTAGTTCGATTACATTTGACAATAATTGGAATCCAAATAACGGAAAATATATAGATTTTGATGTATTGGACAAATATCCGACCGCGAAAACTCTTTACAATCAGTTTATTTCAGTGTATAATATGTGTGAAGAAGACGAAAAATTGAATGGAGAATAAATTGAATATTTTTGCAAAAGCAATGGATAAATTAGGTAGACGCAGAGTTATTACAGAACGTAATAGCGATGTTCCTTATCTAATACGTTATTATCTTTTTCTTAAAAATAGAAAAAACTTTCCTTTTAATATCACACTGCACAAGGTACTAGTTAGTGACGAACCCGTATTGCATGATCATCCATGGGGATACGCTACACTTATTCTTAAAGGTGGATATTGGGAACATATTCCCGTTCGATCGCAGGAAGGTAATGTAGTAGGTAGCACTAGAGTATGGCGTGGACCTGGACACTTCCGTAAGCGTACAGCAGATGATCTGCATTGGTTAGAACTTGCTAAAGATACAGAAGGCAATGAAATTCCTTGTTGGAGTTTATTTTTTATGGGTAAACAAACTAAAGAATGGGGATTTATGGATCATGTAAAACATGAAGGATTCCGTTGGATACACAACGAACAATATCTTGCTAGAGGAGCAAAAGATGAATAGCAGTGAAATCAATACACCAGAAGGTCGTGACTGGCTTAAAACATTATTACGTGAACAAAAAGTTATTGTTACATTTAATAAGAAAGACGGTGAACAGCGAGTAATGACTTGTACATTAAATCAAGATCTTATTCCTGATAGTTTCCGTCCTAAAGAAAAAAATCAAGAAAAAGAAAAAAAGAAAAACGAAAATGTTCTTGCTGTTTATGATATTAATGCAGAAGGTTGGCGTTCTTTTACCTGGGCAAACGTAACAAAAGTTGAATTTTCGTTAGGAGATTAATGAACAAATTAATTGCTATTATTGTTGTTTTGTTTTGTACAGGATGTTCAACTACTGTTGCAGTATTAGACGTAACAGCATCAACAGCAATTTATGCGGGTAAAACAGTAGTCAATACAATAGATGCTATTACACCCGATATAGTTAATAAGGATTAAAGATGATTAATAAAAAGTTTTATAGTTGGCATGATGTGGAAGTAATGTGTACAAACATTGTTACCCAAATGTACAAGGACAATTGGCGTCCTGATTACATTATAGGTATTACACGTGGAGGTAATGTACCTGCTACTATTATTTCAAACATGACAGGTATTCGTTGTGAAGCACTCAAGGTTGCTCTACGTGACGGTGAAAGCCATCAAGAAACTAATTGTTGGATGGCCGAAGATGCTTACGGCTACGATGAACACGGTTCATTTGCCCCAGAGATGGGACAGTTTAAAAATACTCCAATGGGCAAAAACATTCTTATCATAGACGATATTAATGATACTGGCGCAACATTTAATTGGATTAAACAAGATTGGCAGAGCAGTTGTTTACCACATAGTCCTGTATGGAATCAAATTTGGGGAGACAATGTACGTTTTGCAGTATTAACAGAAAACCTAAGCAGTGAGTTTGACGGTGTGTCATACTCTTGTGACGAAGTAAACAAAGCAGAAGAGGATGTATGGTTAGTATATCCCTGGGAGAATGTAGGACACTATGGCTAAAAAAGCAGAACAACAACAGCAACCAAATAATATAGACAGCAATGGTGTTTATCTTTTAATGGATCAAATTACCTATGCTAGTTGCAAAGAAGCAATTAAATGGATAATGAATCATAATTTAAGTGATAATCCATTACCACAATTAACAATAATAATTAATTCTCCTGGAGGAGATGTTCATGCCGCATTTGCATTAATTGACACAATGAAAGCAAGTTCGATTCCTATCAAAACTGTAGGATTAGGCTTAATTGCAAGTTGTGGCTTTTTAATTTTTATTGCAGGTAATAAAGGTAAACGCATTCTTACACCTAATACAAGTATTCTATCACATCAATATACTTGGGGTAGCAGAGGTAAAGAACATGAGTTATATGCTAGGGTGAAAGAATTTGAACTCAGCACAGAACGTATGATTAATCATTATAAAAAATGTTTAGGTATGACAGAAGCAAAAATTAAAGAAATACTTCTTCCGCCGCAGGATGTTTGGTTAAGTGCAGACGAAGCAAAAAAACTTAAAATTTGTGATAAGATTGAGGAATTGTATTAATGCGTGAAGACTTGATGGTACAACAGCAGGTAAAAAATGTATGGCAACACATGGTTGGTGTCATCTGTTTAAATCAAGTTAATAGACGTCAAACTAAACCATTGCTTACAAAGTTTTTTAAACAATGGCCTACAGCAAATAAACTGTTACGTTCAGCAACAATTCCTATGTTGGAAGAGTTTCTAGCACCATTGGGTATGCAAAAGGTAAGAGCAAAACGCATTTATAAGATGAGCATACAGTTTGAAAGTTGGGACGGAAATGATGCTACACAACTTTATGGCATTGGCAAATATGGTAGTGATAGTTACAGAATCTTTTATAAAAACGAAATACCCAACGATGTCAAGGACAAAGAACTTAAAAGATACATTACAGAGGAACTAACATATGGCCACGCTTGAGGAAAAACAAGAAACACTGGATAGAATTAAAGGTCCAAGATACTATCATATACAATTATGGGGATATGGTGCAGAACATGCATACGCAAGCATATCAAAAGAAGCATATGATTTTTGGCAACCTATTGTTAAAGAACATGGCGACAGTGATCTTGTTAATTATATGCTTAATGCAGAAGAAGGTACATTTAACTTTGAAGATATTGATAGTGTACCGCCTGGAGCAAACTTCTTAAGTGATGATGAAGAAGGCGTAGGTGCTTGCAGTTCGTGGTACGAAATGCCAAACGAATTTGAGCATATACACGCTATTTCAATTGACAGTGCTAACATTGAGATAAACGAAGTAGACGGTTTAGAATACAGCAGTAAGCACATTAATACTATTGTTGAAAACACAGATGTAGGTGAATGGGCAAATGGTATTAGTGAAGAAACTAATTACGAAACAGAAATACTAGAAAGTGTAGAGGATACATATCCCGAAAAAGGCACACACATTGTACAAATGCTTTCTCTAGAAAAAGGTACATTCTTTGATGGCATAGTAGAAACTGTGGGAGAGTTTGATCCTAAAAAACTTAAAATTCAATACAGCGAAACTACCAATGGAGAAGACATAGTACGTGGTATTACTTACGACGGTAAAGATGTAGATAACAACGGTGGTGATACTAACGGAAAAGGGTTTTCGGCGGATGTATGGACACAGGAGTATTAATGACTGTTAAAGATAAAATTAATGAACGCATGAATAAACTACAGGCATGGATGGAATCAAACTATCATTTAGAACATCCTGAAGAAGTAGAAGAACATATTCAAAGTGTAAGCAAGTTTTGGAGTGCTTTGTCAGAAGAAGATAGAGATTATATACAAGGTGCTCGTTTTGCTATTGAATCTAAAATGGAATGGAACGTATGACCGACACACTAGAAAAAGCACAAGCAGAAGGTAGAGCACCTTGGACTAATGTTACATTTGATACCAAAGAGTTTGTTGTATACGAAGACATTTATCCTGTAACTCCCGGACATACGTTAGTTGTGCCAAAAGAGAACACAGTAGAAAATATACAAAAGTGTTTTAAGTTTGCCCAGGAAATGGGTAACATGAACATTGAAGCAGAAACTAATCCAATTACAGGATACAACATTGGAATCAATATGGGTGCTAGTGCTGGACAAACAGTTATGTATCCACACGTACATTTGATTTTTAGACGTGACGGTGATATGGAAGATCCCCGAGGCGGTGTTCGTGGTGTAATTCCAGAAAAACAAAAGTATTCCAAAAAGGACGAATTACAAACGGACTTATTTGAAGATAATGTTGGATGTTAATGGTTGACAAAAACCTAAATAAACACTATAATATATAATAGGAGTTGTAAATGAAACTTAGATATAGTGAAGCATTTTATAGTGTACAAGGCGAAGGACGCTTCGTAGGCGTGCCTAGTGTATTCTTGCGTACATTTGGTTGTAACTTTCGTTGTATGAATTTTGGTTTGGACAAGCATCCAAACAGAGCAGAAAAATTAGAACAAGGCATCAAGTATAATCCTGAAGTAAAACAATTACTTGATGATGGTATTTTAGACAAGGTAAATAGATTTGAGGACTTGCCTATTGTTCACACAGGCTGTGATACATATGCAAGTATCTATCCAGAATTTAAGAAGTATATGAAAGACCATACAGTTGACGAAGTAGTTGATTATGTATTGAGTCTTACTCCACAACGAAAGTGGACAATGAATAATGGACAGGATGTTCATTTTATACTCACAGGCGGAGAGCCCTTGCTAGGGTGGCAACGCCTTTACATGGATCTATTTGAACACCCTGGCATGGGAGACTTAAAAAATGTTACATTTGAAACAAATACAACACAATCTCTTAGAGATGATTTCAGAGAGTGGCTCAACAACGAAAGAGCATTTCATATCACTTGGTCGTGCAGTCCGAAACTTTCCGTTAGTGGAGAGCCTTGGGATACTGCTATCAAGCCTGATATTGCTAGGCAGTATTATGATGTACCTAATAGTAGTATGTATTTCAAATTTGTTGTGGCTACCGAAGATGATGTGGACGAAGTTACAAAAGCAGTTGAACAATACAGAGCAGAAGGAATCGATGTTCCAGTCTATGTTATGCCGCTTGGGGGTAGGTCAGAAGAATACAAACTCAACACTAGAGGAGTCGCAACATTGGCAATGGAGCGAGGCTGGAGGTATACACCCAGACTACACGTCGACATCTTCGGCAATGCTTGGGGAACTTGATAAAGAACCATTAGATGAAAAAGCAAGAAAGGCAGGACTATAATGATAGATATAATCAAAAAAATGTTTAATAAAAACCATGTTCCTGCTACAGTGTCTAAAGAAAAGACAACAGACGCTAAAGCAGAAGCAACAAAAAAGAAAGAACCTTATGTAGCGGTTCTTAATGTGGAAATGAAAGATAATAATCCACGCAACGGTTTCTTTGAATTAGATTGGAACCAATACTTTATACGTGAGTTAAAACTTAACGGATACCAAGGAGATAGCGAAGAAGCAATAGTAGATGCTTGGTTTAAAGAATTATGTGGTAATGTTGCAAAAGATCAAGGCGTAGCGACAGCAGAAAATCCTATGGGTGCTGGCTATGTTAATGTAAAACCTTTAGGAGACAACAAATCGGAGGTTAGTTAATGACTCCAGTAACTAAAACAAGAAAAACTGAAAAGTATAAGAAAGAAGATTGGCAGGCATTAGCAGACTGTATTAGATCAGATCAATTAAGTGCTAAACAAGTACACGAAACAATGATCTTTAATCCAGAATTTGCTAAATGGTATAGAATGAAATATATAGGCAGAAGATAATGACATACATTCTCGTAGACACAGCAAATACATTTTTCCGTGCGAGACACGTTGTACGTGGTGATGCTGATATTAAAATCGGCATGGCGCTACATACAACGTTTCAAAGTATTCGCAAGGCTTGGAATGACTTTAATGGCAGTCATGTAGTGTTTTGTCTTGAGGGGCGTAGTTGGCGCAAGGACTTTTATGCACCGTATAAACGCAATCGTCAAGAAACTCGTGACGCACTTACCCCTTCACAACAGGAAGAAGATAAAATCTTCTGGGAAACATTTGATGAATTTACTGGATTTCTACGTGAAAAAACAAATTGCAGTGTGTTACAACACCCACAATTAGAAGCAGACGATTTAATTGCAGGCTGGATACAATCACATCCTAAAGACAATCATGTTATTATTAGCACCGATGGCGACTTTGCACAGTTAATTGCACCTAATGTAAAACAATACAATGGTGTATCAAAAACAACAATAACACACGAAGGATACTTTGATGAAAAAGGTAAACCTGTTATAGATAAAAAAACTAAGGCAGAAAAACCTGCACCTAATCCTGAGTGGTTGCTTTTTGAAAAGTGTATGCGTGGTGATACAAGCGATAATGTGTTTAGTGCATATCCAGGTGTTCGTGTAAAAGGTACAAAGAACAAGGTGGGATTGCAGGAAGCATTTGAAGACAGAGAAACAAAAGGTTTTAATTGGAATAACCTTATGTTACAACGTTGGACAGATCATGAAGGTAATGAACATAGAGTATTAGATGACTATTCAAGAAATGTTACACTTTGTGATTTAACTGCACAACCTGCAGAAATTAAAGAATTAATAGGACAAACTATTGCAGATGGTATTTCTGCAAGTAAAGACATTTCTCAGGTAGGTGTACGTTTAGTAAAATTTGCAAGCAGTTACGATCTTAATAAGATTACTGAACAAGCAGAAACATATGCTAAACCTTTGAATGCAAGATACGGGAGAGTATAATGGAATTTGAATTTAAAGCAAAACAGTTAGTTCCAAATAAATTTTGGATTGTACAAGATCATGGACGCAAGGTAGGAACACTAGCAAAAGAAAAAGAAGGATTTATTCTTGTTACTCCTAGGGATAAGATTAAATTTGAAAACGTAGAAAAAGTTTACGAAACTTTCGGACAGGATTTCTTCGAACAAACAGTAAAGAAAAAAACAAAAGATACAAAAGTTTTAGAAGTTCATGGGTATCCAACAAGTACACCTGCATATAATCCTTTACTAGATGTGCAGAACAATCTTCCTTTATACAGCAAAAGTAGAAAATCGAAAAGTTTATACTGTGCAGGTTACTACACAATTAGATTTGCTAAAGGTTGGGTAAAAAGTTTTTGTCCTAAACTTATTACACTGCAAAGATATGAATACAAAGGTCCTTTTACAACAGAACTAGAAATGCGTCAGGTACTAGCAAATGTCTCGAAATCCAGTTAATACACTTCCAATAGAAAACTTTTTACAGGCCGCAAAAGTTGCAGGTAAAACACAACAACGTGAACTTAAACTAGATGCTAAACAGTATAAAGACCTAGCAGATAGTTTAAGTATGGTGCTTGCAAGACTTGTAGAACTGCAAGATACACGCCTACAACAACCACAAGAGGTTAGTGTAGATGTTAAAATGGACGGCGGAAACTTCTAAATTTTCGATAAATAAGTACGTAGTTAACTTAAAGGAATTACGTACAATGAGTAGACCAAAACCAACTATCTTGTTGGAATATACCGACAAGAACACATATAGAAAAGAAGAAGTACTAGATGCTGAAGCAATCTGGGCGGTCTTTTATCAGGGTAAACCTTTCAACCTAAAAAGTTCAAATTCTATTTCGCCAACACCCGGTCCTAAATACAAGAAAACAAGTTTTAGCAATCCAGGCCACGCTTTGAACCTTGCTAAAAAATTAAATTTAACCTTTAAGACTGAAGGTTTTGAAGTTTATAAGTTAACAAAGGGCGATAAAATTTAATAATGGATATTAAAGAAGCATACACCAAAACCTTCATGGTAGGTGCTGGTGAACAAGATACATCAGATCAAGAGATTAAGAAAAATTATATGCTTTGGTGGCAAAACACAAGAGCAAAAGGCGATGCAGGTTTGCGTTTAACCAAAGATGGATTCGAATATGCTGTTGAACGTGCAGATCTACAAACCTACGAAATTAAATTTCCCAATGAAATTAAGTTTACTCCTCAGGTATTCCTTTATCTAGACAACTTTATTGATTGTCCGTATTACGTTACAAAGAAAAGAATCTATGTTTTCAGCGAAAAAATGGGTCTACAACTAATGATGTTCGCTGGAGATATCAAACAATACGGTCTTGCTCGTGCTATGGCACAAGAACTAGAAGACTAATCAGTCATTTTGGATAGAATTTTATCCAAAATATAGGAAAAACCGCTTGACATTTTGCTTTGCGATGCTATACTATAGATATAGTTAGAAACAAAGGAGCATAGCAAATGGCACAAACAACTGAAGCACGTACAGTTACACCAAACGAAGCAAAGGCGGCTGTACAACACGCAATGAAACTGAAGCGACCTATCTTTATGTGGGGTCCTCCAGGTATTGGTAAGTCTGACATTATGAGTCAGATTACAAAATCACTTAAAAACGCACATCTTATTGACGTTCGTTTGTCACTGTGGGAACCTACAGACATTAAAGGTATTCCTTATTATGCGGCAAATGATAACGTAATGGCTTGGGCACCTCCAAGCGAACTTCCTGATGAGGAAATTTCTAAGAAATACGAAACTATTGTATTGTTCTTAGACGAAATGAATTCGGCGGCGCCAGCAGTACAAGCGGCGGCCTATCAACTTATTCTAAATCGTAAGGTTGGTACATACAAACTACCAGACAATGTTGTAATTGTCGCGGCAGGTAACCGTGAAACTGATAAGGGTGTAACTTATCGTATGCCGGCACCACTTGCCAATCGTTTTGTACACCTTGAACTCCGTGTTGACTTTGAAGATTGGTTGACATGGGCGACAGAAAACAAAATCCACGCAGACGTTGTGGGTTACTTGACTTTCGCTAAACAAGATCTATATGATTTTGATCCAAAGTCAAGTTCACGAGCATTCGCAACTCCACGTTCTTGGAGTTTCGTAAGCGAACTTCTCGACGATGAACTGCCTGAGTCTACACTTACAGACTTAGTTGCAGGTAGCGTCGGCGAAGGTTTGGCAGTTAAATTTGCGGCACACCGTAAGGTTGCGGCTAAACTGCCAAATCCAACAGACATACTTAAAGGCAAGGTTAAGAGTATGGAGACGAAAGAAATTTCGGCAATGTATTCACTAACTGTAAGTATGTGCTATGAACTTCAAGAGGCATTTAAACGCAAGGAGAAGGGTTGGAACACAATGGCAGACAATTTCTTTGGTTTTATGATGGATAATTTTGAAACCGAACTAGTTGTTATGGGTACGCGAGTTGCTATCGCTACTTACAAACTGCCATTTTCGCCAAAGGACCTGAAAAACTTCGATCGTTTCCACGATAAGTATGGCAAGTATGTTCAGGCCGCTATGGCATCCTAACTAACTATAGAGGGGGTCTTCGGATCCCCTCGCTCTATTAGAGGTTGCTATGAACAAAAAATTTAAAACACATTATCTTAAGCCTACATTTTTTGAACCCAAAGACCATTGGCTGGTTGGAATTGAATGGCCTGTAAAAGGTTCTAAAGGAAATGAGTACAATGTTTTACTCACTGATAAAGGTTTTCAATGTGAATGTGTAGGATTTTCTTACTATGGTAAATGTAAACATTCAAAAGCAGTATTAGATAAAGTACAACGAGCAATGGCATGAGTAGGCATTTTTTCGAAAGACACAAACAAGGTTATGCAGGTATAAAAAATTCTGTAACCACAACTTGTACACTTCCTTATTGTAACAAACAATCTTCTAAGTACAAAGGAGCAGGCTCACGTCTTTGTGAACACCATCAAAGTTTACTAAGAGAGTACGGAGGTCCTGCTAGAATGGATCGTCCGTGGACATTTAATAAGAAAAGGTTTTGCGAAATTTGTGGACATAATCCATGGGAACATCCTAAAGTAAAACTAATAGAAGATGAACTAATTCGTGATCGTGTTGCATGGGGTATGTTATTTGTAGATCATATTGAAACGCAACGAGACGGTGGTAGCCATTGCGACCAAAATACTCAAACACTTTGTTTGGATTGTAATATGATTAAAAGTACACTTGCAGGAGATCTAGTTCCTAAAAAACTGTACAAAGACGAAAACGAATATCATAAAGTAATGGAACAATTAAAACCTCATTATAACAAAGTGTTTAACCAAACCAGTTGACCTCTAGATAACTTTCTGTTATAATAATTACAGTAAATTGCAAATAAGGAGAAAAATTGCAAACTGTAGACTTAGCAATATGGTTACGTAATAACGTAGATTGGAACAAGTATGTTACACTTGTACATACAATTGGTGACGAACTAAATGAACGTAAATTACGATTTGATAAAAGCGACTTGCTTGAACGCTCACTAGATCTTTTTAGCGATGGAAATCTAGTGTATGTCAATTTGGAAGGTGTAGATCATATTGGACCCAATGGTATGATGATCGAAATGAAATACACAGAAGGCTCACTGTTTACACGCAAAACCAAAAAACAAAAGAAATATGTATCAGATCTACAGTTAATGAACAGCCGTGGATCAAGTGCAGGACGATCACTTCCTCCAGGTTATGCTGACTTTCTTCTTATCTGTGATACGGAAAGTGTGGCACTAATTGCTAAAAATGATCTTATTCCCTTTGTAATTGATGCAGGAGATGGTCTTAAAACTTCCAAATTGCCATCCAATATGGTACAATATGTATTCGTCCCAGGTGAATATAAACCACTACATCTAGCAGAATCTGTGTCATATAAAGATGCCAAAATGAAGATGCAACGTGATTTTTTAGCACAATTTTAGTTGACAAATACCTGTTTGATGCTATAATTATATTATAGTTAGAAAGTTAGGAGCAAACAATGTCAAAAAATACAACCGCAGTAGAACAAAGCATGATAGAGGGTAAAATCTATGAACGTAACCCTAATATCAACGGTGCTAAAATTAAAGAAAAATTAACAACCGCACGTATTGCTCTGCTTATTCGTCAACCATTCTTTGGTAACTTGGCCACACGTCTTAAACTTGTAGATGCAACAGACTGGTGTTCAACCGCCGCAACCGACGGTCGTAACTTCTACTATAACGAAAACTTTATAAACGAACTTAATCAAAAACAAACAGAATTCTTGTTTGGTCACGAAATTCTACACTGTGTATATGATCACTTTACACGTCGTGATGATCGAGATCCTAACATTTATAATATTGCCGCTGACTATTGTGTGAACGGTGATTTAGTGCGTCATAACATTGGCGAAGTTATTACACAGGTTAAACCCTTCCATGATCCAAAATATTATGGTTGGGCATCTGAGGCTGTGTATGATGACATCTACAAAAAGTATGACGAAGAACAACTTGAACAATTAGGAAAACTACTCGATGAGCATATTGACTGGGAAAAAGGAAAAGGACAAGGACCTGCAGGAGAAACTAAGAAAGACGGAAAAGGAAAAAAAGATTCCCGTCCTTCTTATTCCAAAGAAGAACTTAAAAAGATCCGAGACGAAATGAAAGAGGCTATGGTATCTGCGGCACAGGCGGCTGGCGTGGGTAACGTTCCTAAGGGTGTAGCACGTATTATTAAAGATCTTACAGATCCAAAAATGAACTGGCGTGAACTACTTAATCAGCAGATTCAAAGCACACTAAAAAGTAACTATAGTTTTATGCGTCCATCACGTAAGGGTTGGCATACAGGTGCTGTTCTTCCAGGTATGGAATTTGATCAAACAATTGATATTGCTATTGCACTTGATATGTCTGGCTCAATTGGTAGCAGAGAAGCACGTGACTTCTTAAGTGAAGTTAAAGGCATTTGCGATCAGTATGATGATTATAAAATTAAAATTTGGTGCTTTGATACTGAAGTTTATAATGAGAAAGACTTTACTCCAGATAGTGGCGAATCTATCCAAGACTACGAACTTGCTGGCGGTGGTGGTACTGACTTTGATGCAAATTGGAAGTATATGAAGGACAATGACATTCAACCCAAAAAGTTTATTGTATTCACAGATGGCTATTCATGGAATTGGGGTGACGAAAACTACTGTGATACTATTTGGGTTATTCATTCTGATAAGTCAATTGAAGCACCACACGGTATTACTTGCCATTATGATCTAGCAAAAGAAGAAGCGGCATGAGACTACTTGTCGATGATCCAAATCCATTAAATGTTTTAAACATTAGAGAATTAAACTTTTGTCCAAAAAATTGGACAAAAATAAAACTAGGAAGTTCTGGTTGGAATTTTAAAAATGAAGTAGAACTAATTAGAAAATGGATTTATAATAACTTACACGGAAGGTTTTGTATTATACAAGATCTTGATATTATTAATAATAAAATGGAATCTGTTATCCAAATTGGTTTTGAAGAAGGTTCAGAATCAACGATGTTTAGTTTAGCGTGTTCACATTTGCATGACCGTGATATCAACATCATATAATTACTAGTGTTATAACAAACAAACTTTAAATAAGGAGTTAACTCAAAATGACAGAAGAAACAAAAACTCAGGCGCCAGCAACAGAGGCCCCTCAGTCAGAAGCACCAAAGCCGGGTGCTCCGGATCTTACAGTTCAAGATCTTCAGGCATTAAAAGCAATCATTGACGTTGCAAGTCAACGTGGTGCGTACAAGCCAAACGAAATGGAAGTAGTTGGCCGCACTTACAATAGATTGAACGCTTTCTTAGAAGCAATTACGCCTAAGAAACCAGCAGAAGGAGAAGCGACGGCTACTGATTCTGCTAAAACAACAGAAGCACCTGCACAACCTGCAGAGGCTCCAAAGGAGTAAATTATGGCAGTTAAACATGTAGCAGTGGTAGGAAATAATGCAACTAAGGTATTAGTCGCTTATAGAACTTTACCAGGTGATCCTAATAGTGCTTTGGTAATTCCTACAGCGTCTTTAAAACAAACATATCACGATGAACTTGATTCATTGGTTATGTCAGAACAATCACAGCAATCATATGAGTTTGCAAACATTTTAGCAGTACGTAAGTTTTCAGACGGAAGAACTATGTTATCGGCTCTTCATGCAGGAGGCAACCTACAAAAAGTTCCAACATCAGAAGTTACTATGCAACCTAGTACAAAGAAAGCAACTTGGATTAAGTTAAACGAACTTAACAAGATTATTGCTGAACAAAAAGGTGTAGGTATTGATGAACTTGCTCTTACAGCAAATGGTGAGCCGGGCAAAACAGAAGCAGTCGTAGAAACTATTGCAACTGTAAAAGACCAAGGGATTCTTAGCGATGAGGATCTTGCAAAAAAATATAGAGCAGATGCAGATGTGTTGTATAAAGAAGTACAAGAACTTCGCAGAAAAGCGGACGAACTATCTTCTAAAACAACTGCAAAAAAACCTGCAAAAACTAATGCATAATGTCCAAGTCGCAGGGCAGAATCATCTTACAAGGTGATCCAACACTTAATCCTGAATGGGAAGGCGTAATCGAAGACATCAAGATCGAAAGTCTTCCCATTCACTACGTTTCCGAATTAAAACTTAATTTAAAAAATAAACAAAAAGTAATCATTGATGTTAAATCAATTGTTGCACAAAGTCCCACTTCAGATCAGGCCGCACAAAGGGTTAACAACATAATTCGAGAGCATTCTAACATACTTGACAATATCGATTTTAAAGTTAACATGAGTGGTTTACAAAATCAAGTTACACAAGCAAGAAATGCATTTACAAAAAAAGTAAACAGAAACTTTAAAAAATCAAATGCAGAAAGGAAGAAAAAAGATAGTGACTGAAATTAATTTTAATGTCATCGAGCAAACTGCCATTCTGCATGTAAAACAAGCATTCACTACAGAAGAATGTAAAGCAGTTTCTGATGCTGTAATGACTTACAAGAATAAATCACCAAGTTTTGACCCTAATGCAAACCTAGGTTGTTGGAGAGGTTGGCCACACGTTAAAGGCGGTTTCACAGAAGAAATAAACAGCATGATTATTGATCGATGCAGTGAAGCAATTAACGAATATATGTCAAACCTTGCAAAGCCTACTAACACATTCGGTGAATCAACAGAATACCTAGATAAATCCAGATATGTTTTTGATGCTTGGTTTAATGTAAACAGAAAAGGTGCAGAAAATAGAGAACATTCACATAGCGGTTTTTTAGCAAGCGGTGTTGCATATTTTCAAGCAACGGATACAGGTCCTATTGAGTTTTTACCTTTGAATGCACTCTATAAAATGACCAATCCTGCATGGCCATATCATGGTATGGCAAACTACGAACCCAGTGACGGAGATATCTTAATTTTCCCAAGTTATCTATTACACAAGGTACACCCTAATCCAAACGAAAAAGAAAGAATTAATATGGCATTTAATGTCAACTATCGAAGGAAAGATATACAACAATGACACAAGTAAAACTAATTTCATATTCACAAGCGACAGAAGATCTTACTGCACAACATCTTACAAATGTACAAGATTTGATTGCATTTTGTGCAAGGGTTAGTAATCCAAGCAATCAGATGAATAAAGAAACTAGTGAAAAATTAATCAAGTATTTGATTAAACATGCACACTGGTCACCACTTGAAATGGTTAGTGCCTGCTTGGAAATTAATACCACACGTGATATTGCACATCAGATAGTTCGTCATCGTTCATTCTCTTTCCAGGAATTTAGTCAACGCTATGCTGATCCAAAGGAGTTTGGAGAACAGTTTACATATCGCGAAACACGCCTGCAGGACGAAAAGAATAGACAGAACTCAATCGAAATTAATGCACTGGAACACGGTGACATTGATATTAAATGGCACGACTATCAGCGTGAAGTAATTGCAAAAGCCAAGGAAGCATATGAATGGGCAATTGAAAATGGTATTGCCAAAGAACAGGCTCGTGCTGTACTACCGGAAGGATTAACAAAGACTCGTTTGTACATGAACGGTACACTGCGTAGTTGGATTCATTATATTGAACTGCGTGGTGCTAATGGTACACAAAAAGAACACATGGAAATTGCACATGCCTGTGCAAAAGTAATTGCAAGAATTTTTCCTTTAGCAGAGGATCTTGTACGTGAAAACTAAATTTATCGAAGCATACATGGACGTTGCGAAACGTTTCTCACAATTATCGTATGCCCAAAGACTTAAGGTGGGTGCGATTATTGTTAAAGATGATCGCATAGTTGCCTATGGTTATAATGGTATGCCTAGCGGATGGGATAATAATTGTGAAGAAGAAAATAAAACAAGACCAGAAGTATTACACGCTGAATCAAATGCTATTGCTAAATTGGCCCGTAGCAACGATAGCGGTTTGGATGCTGATATTTTTATTACTCATAGTCCTTGTATAGAGTGTGCCAAACTGATTTACCAAAGTGGAATTAAACGTGTCTATTTTGGAGAAAACTATCGTAACACAGACGGATTAGACTTCTTAACAGCGTCTAAAATTAACGTTATACAAGTTGATACATCAAGTACTAGCGAATAGCACAAACACCGCTGTATGACGCTTAAAATGCGTTTAAGACGCCTTTATATGCGTAGTTTACACTACTACTTCTACTAGTTTTACACCCGGATTAGGATCGTTTTGGATTGCTTTTCCAATTACACAAATTGAATTTGGCATAGCACTATCTTTGGCTATTGCTGTGGCTACACCTGCTTTAGGACTTGTTACAATTAAATCACCTTTTTGGACAGGACCTTCTACCTTGCAAGGAACTCTACCTCTTAGTGCTACCGCAACACCTTCTGCCGTACTGTTCATTAAGTGTGCCGGATCTGTTGATACAACTCCTGCTACTCTATGATCACAGAACATAGTTGTTGTGGTTACTTCTGCTTCTCCACCAAATATTAAAACTGTACCAGGTTCATAATCCTGATCGCTGGCATACATCTCTGCCAAGTCAGCAAATTGAGCCGCTGTTGCTGTACCTAAAAACTTACGTGCTGTAAGATCTTTGTTTGAATCTCTTTGTGCAATACTTCCTGAAACTGCACCAGTTGATGCTGTTGCTCCATTTAATGCTTGAGAATTTGTAGCAGTACCGTTTACAATGTTAACGTTAATGTTACCGCTTCCGTCTCTTGCAACAATAGAATTGTTAACCAATAAAGTATTTGCTTCTCTTGCTGTACCAGCATCAACAACAAGTTTGTTTGCGATATCCGATGTACCTTGTACTGTTGCGTTTAGTGTACCATTTACTGTAACGTTATTAAATGTGCTTGTTCCAGAAGATGCTGTAACATTACCTGTTAAGTTTCCTGTGACATTACCTGTTAAGTTTCCTGTGACATTACCTACAACGTCACCTGATAAAAATCCTGTACTATCAACAGCAACACTGTAAGCATTAATAGATTGCCATTTTTGTGAAACTGTACCAATCTGACCAACGCCATCTGTTGTTGGAATAAATGTATTATTTTCAAATTTCGCAACCGGAACCGCACCTGTACCAGTGTTAACTTGGAAGTTAATTTTGTTACCTACCTGGTTTGTAATGTTTGCTTGATCACCACCTGTGATGTGTAACTTTAAATCTTGTCCGTTTCCTACTGTAAGTCCTTCGTCATTTAAGAACTTAACTAGATCAGCAAAACTTTGTAATCCACTATTAAGAACATATTGTGCCGCAGGAATTCCACCAAGGTTATCTGTGTTTACCGCAGTACCGTGATATCGAATACCAGGAACAGTAACTTCGTCTGCTAAATTAAATCCTTTTTTGATTTGACTAAATCCTGCAATAGGATTTTTAGTGCTATCTAAAATAAATTCATCCTTAGCAGTAATACCCATTACTGAGTCATTTACTGTGTATGTAAGGATAGTTCTATCGTTAGCAGTAATATCTTTTACAACCCTCGAAGTAACCTGCGAAACACCTTCACCGCCTGTACTAACAGGCCCAATTAGAATAAAATCTTCACCATTGTAAACGTATAACTGTTCACCGTCTGTTTCCCACCATAAGTCACCTCTCGCTAAACCCACTGGTTGGTTAGGACCAATTTCTGCACCGCCTGCAATTCTAAATCTGTTACCATCATAAAACTTAATAACACGGTTAGCACTATCATACCAAACTTGACCTGCTAATGGGTTAGGTGGTTGGTTTGCACCAGCAAAACTTTCTAGAAGATGTACAAAATTTTCATTGATGATTTCACCAAAACCTGCATAGTTTTTACCTACAAGTTTAATGTCCGTGGTGTTATCAACAGTACCATCTTGCACTACTGCTATTTGTGTTCCGTTGTATGTATTAATAATATATGGCATTTTCTTCCTCTACTAGCAGTATTTACCTTATGCTTGGCCCATACGTTTCTTGCGATCAATTTCGCTTGTTGCTTTGTCTGCAAAGAAATACGCATCGGTATTGTTTTTGTATTCTGTTTTACGTGCTTTGTTTCTTTCACGAAGATCTTTAATATATGACATCATTTCCTGAAACTCAGGTGTGTTAGGAATATCACTTTTTTCTAACATATCAATTATAATATTAAGTTGTCTATGAACAGGATAAGCATTTTGAATTTTATCAGAAACACCAGCATTTAGCATTTCTTCATCAATGAACGCTTTACCGGAATCAACTTCCGTAATTTTTTTAACAGAACCTTCTGCATACGTTCCAATATATATTTCTTTATCAGGATCATATGATACTGTTTTAATTTTTACTTCATCTGGGTCTAAGCCAAAAGTGTTCATGCCTTTAGGTAAATGTCCTAATAGCGTACCATTCTTAGCATTAAACATTAGTTTAAATTTTTCTGTTGCCATATTCCTATTCCCATATTAGGCAAAGACTATATTTTGTCTCTTCGCCATCTTCTATTTTCGTTACTTCATGCCAAGTATCAATCGGCATTTCAAACATTGCACCTTTCTTCTCTTGGACCAAATGCTCAACATCATCTTTGTCCCAATATTTAAAGTGTGGCTTGCCTTCTGTTAGGTAAACCAACTTAAATTTCCAATACCCGCCAGCACTATCTTGGTGCCTTACTAACCAGTCTCCTGGCTTGTATTTGTTTACAACAATCTGTGAACACCATTTACGTTCCTCAGGTATTGTCTTCCAAACAGTTTCAACAAGTTCACTGTCCATATCTTTTTCATACAAACTGCTAAAATGGCTTTCACCATAAGCAGTAGAATGTTTATCAGTTCCGCCTATGCCTCTGTTTGTGAACTTTCCTTGTATTTCGTGTTCCTTTACCAGTTGCATAATTTCATCTACATTTGTAATAAAGTTTTCTTTAACTTCATACATTAAATATTACCTTTATAAACCCATGCCGCAGAACTTGTTCTAGCAATTCTATCAAAATTATAAACAGTTACAGTTGACACAAATCCTGCTATATTTACAGCACCACTAAATGCACTTGCTCCATTACGTTCATACGTAACATTACCAACAACTGTTTGTAATAATGTACTATCACTTGAGTATGCTTCAACTAAACCGTTTCTAACAATTACAACTTTTGCTCCTTGAACAGCATCTGTTGAAAACTCATCTGCTTGATCAGCATTAAGTCCTGTATTGAATACACAGAATCCTGTAAGCGTACCATTGGTTAACAATGTTGTAAATGTTCCTAATGCCGCATTTGTTGGAATTAATTGTGAGTCAACACTAATATTTCCTGAAGCACTTAATTGAAATTCATATCCTAGTGTCGCTGACTTTTTATTAATTAAATCTGTTACGTTACCGTATGACGTTTCAACTGTTCTACCACCAATATAACCAATACCGTATCTTGTTGTTGATCCGTATTTTTTAATATACAAAGGATTACCTGAACTATCAGTACCTAGGTTACCATAATAATAACTTCCAAGTATTCTTGCTGTTGTTCCTTCTTTAAAGTTATTAGGTGGAGCAAGTCTAGTTAATTGTGCTTTAACATCATCTTGTGTCATGTCTTTAGTATCAAGATAAAACTGAATATCTTGTCCAGTTGATTGGAATACTGTATCAACATATTCTTTGATAGCACGTTCAGTAACTAAATTGCTTGCACTGTTTTGTAAAAATTGTCCATCATCACTAATACGTGTAACTGTTCTACCTACAGCATCAACAAATTTTTGTGCTTTAACCTGTATTGCAGGAGCATTCTTACCAATGTCAGCACCGTCAATTACTGTTCCGTTTGTTATTGTTCCTGCTCTTAAATCTGGATTGTTAATTCTTGAGTCTTGTATAGTAACCCTATCAATTAACATATCTCCAATATTTTGATTGGCATCGCTAGGAGTAGTTATTGCACCTCTACCAATTCTACCAACACTAATGTAACCATTAATTGTTTGTGAAGATGTAACATTAACACTACCATTAAATTGTGATGTTCCGTTAAATGTATTGTTTCCTGTAAGCGTATTATTTTGATTTGTATAAACACCGTAATCAACAAAAGCCGCAACACCTTCGAAGCGTCCAATTCTTGTTCCTGCACTTGCTGGAATGATAGGTGCTTGTGTTGTAGCATCTACATCAACAACTGTTAATCCGTTTGTTGCTTGAGAATTACCTACGTTAATTGTATATGATTTTCCTGTATCAGGATCAACAATAGTTTGTCCTGTACTATCTTGCAAAGGTCCTCTGTTAGCACCTGTTGTTGTACCAACCATTGATCCTGCAAGTGTACCGATAAAGTTTGCATAGATATCCTGTGCATAAATGTTTCTAAAGTTTTTGCTAGGTGAACCAATGCTTACTTGATTGTTAGCAAAAGGTAAAATATTTTTATCAATAATTTGTATTACTTCTTTGTCAGCACCACTACCGGCATAGTTAACACCAAGTTTTAAAACAGTACCAACTTCATTGTAAATTTGTGCAATGCTAGAACCAGGATCAATTTTAATTTCTAATTCGCTGTCAACACCTATTTTGATACCACCGTCATTTTTAAAACTGTATACACCTGTAATATCTTCGTTGTCATTTCTGTTTGCCCAAGTGCTTGCTAAACGTCCGCCTAGTCTATCAGCATCGCCTGCTGTACCAAAAAATCTTGTAGCACTAGATGTTACGCCATCTACATTTGTGCCTTTTGCAGTAATACCTTGACCAATTCTAGTAAATCCTGTTAACGGTGTTGCAGTTTGATCAATTTCAAACGCCGCATCTGCCATTACCATATATGGTGCACCGTCTACATATCCAATTGATACAGGATGATCTGTTCCTCCGGTGTCAGTTAATTTTTCTGAACTCCAACGAGTTTGACCAAAACCTAATACACTTTCAGGTCCAACAAGTACATGCTGGTCACCATCTGCAACAAATACATATAATTTATTGTTAACAGTATCCCACCATAAATCACCTTCTTTTTGACCTTGAGGTTCTGTAGCACTAACTTGATTGATTGTTAAATTACGCCAATGCACTCCGTCAAACACACTAGGACGAAGTTTGTCTGCATTTTTATCAAACCATATCTGTCCAACCAACGGCTTGCTTGGAGGTGTATCTGCTCTAGCAAAATTTTCTAATAATTTTACAAAGTTTTCATTTTGTTGCTCACCGTAGCCTGCAACATTTCTACCCACAAGTTGTAGATCGGTTGAGTTATCAACAACACCATCTGCTAGTGTTATTAATACTGTACCGTCCGTTTTATCTAATTGATATGGCATCGCTCTCTATTCCTTATACATCACTTACATAAACCCATTGTGGGCCTGCTTGGATTTCAAATATTTTTGTTACTCTTGCTACAGCAATTGAGTTACCACTTGGCGTAAGACCATTTGGAAAACTTAAACTCTGTATAACACTTGCACTACTTAAATTACCGTCTTTGTCAACTGCTACTTGGTTAGCAAGCAATTCGTTTGTTAATCCCGAACTCACACCACTTGTGTTAACAGTAATAGTTGTTGCTGTACCTGCAAGCGAAAGTGTTTCACACAAAATTCTAGCCTGTGTTCCAAGTTCATAATTTACTGGTGGTGCAAGTTTTGCAAGTTCGTTTGGAATGTCTGAAGTGTTTTGGTTTGTCATTCCAGTTACATTCATTGTTAACACAATAGTTTGATTAGCAATTTCTCTATCAACATATGCTTTTGTAGCAACGTCTTGTGCCGCAGTAGGATCCTTAACACCTTTAATTTGTGTTACCGGACTAACTGCTTCGTTATCAAAAACAACATTACCTGTGCCATGCACATCAATGTTTAAATCTGCATTTGTTGTTACAGTTGAAATTGTATTGCCATTAATGTCAATGTCATCAACTTGTAATTGTGTTAGAATTCCTAAATTTGTTAAACTTGAATTAACAACTCCTGCACCAAGTGTATCTGCACTTAGTACTAAGTTATTATTAATATGAAAATGCTTTGTCGAAGCAATACCAAATGTATCACTTGATGTCCATGCCTTTGTACTGTTCGCCCAATTAATTGTATGATCAGTATCGCCTTTAAGCGTAATACCTCCACCATCAGCAAGAACGTCAGTTGGTGTATCACCATAGGCTAATTCGATATTTTTATCATTTACTCTTAATGTATTTGTATCTAAATAACTTGTGCTACCGCTTACAGTCAAGTCGCCGCTTACAATTAAGTCGCCGCCAGTAGTAACTGTACTTGTTGTTTGTCCGTCAAATAGTTTTATTGCAAGTGTGGAACTGTCAATTAAAATTGCATCTGTTAATGTTCCTGTTACACTTGAGTTAACCTGTAACTTCCAATCTCTATCTTGCAAGTTGTTTTTAAATATTGTTACTGTTCCGTCAACAAACCCTGTGAAGTCACTGTCAGCACCTATTGTAACACCACCATCATTAAGAACACCAAGTGTTCCTGTTGTAATATCACTTTCGTCTGAACGTAAAAATTGTCCAGGAGCAATACCTGCAACAGCATCTGCTGATGTTGCTGTACCGTGCAGTTTTAATCCTGCCACTGATGTGTTAAAATTAAGTCCAACATTAATTTGTGAAAAACCATTGATTGCTGTTCGAGGTGTAAATTGATATCTACTTAAAATACCAACACGCTCACCGTTCACCCAAAGTGCTGTAACCGAACGTCCATTGTTTCCTTGGTCAACAACATTTTCAACAATCCATCCGTGTTTTCCTTCTGCTTGAGAATAAATTGGACCTGCTAAACTTAAATCAACACCATCATAAAAATATAGTTGATTTGTTTCGTTGTTAATCCAAAGGTCACCAATAACCAATCCGGGAGGTTGTGTATCTTGTACTAACGGTCCACCTGTTGGTTTAAATTCACTACCAGTATAAACTTTTAAACGACCTTCTAATGTATCAAACCAAACTTGTCCTTCTAAAGGATTGTTGGGTGCTGTTCTATTTGCAAAACTTTCTAATAGTTTTACTAAATTTTCATTTAATACTTCACCATACCCACTATATTTTCTACCTACAAGGGTAATATCTGTTGATGTGTTATCAACTGTACCATCGCCAACAATGGTTAAAACTGTTCCATCTGTTTTATTAACTGTATAACTCATTATGCCGCTGGCTCCCCTGATCTAATAATGTAATGCACTGCTAAGTATGGGTTCATAACATTTAATGTATTGTAAGGTCCGCTACCTGTGGTTGATGAATATTGTGTTCCGCTACCAAAAGCAACGTTGCTTGTATCAATAGTTTCACTACCTTGTGTACCACCTAAACTTCTAGCCGCGGTATTTGTTACTCTGTTTGCAACACCACCACCTGCATCAACTGCAATACCACTAACATCATTAACTGTTGTTCCATTGTCCATATTATCAAGACCTAATGGAAATCTACCACGCAAGTCTGGTAACTTAAATGTGTTTGGATTAACACCAGTTCCGTATGTTGTACCTATTGCATTGAATAATTGAGGATATAATCCTTGTGCAACTTCTGAACCATCGCATAACAAATACCCGCTTGGAATATCTGCGAAACTTGCAATTGGTCCAGCATATGACATAATAGCACCGATTGGGACCAATGATGCTCCTGCAAAAAAGTTTGTTCTTTGTACTTTTCTTAAACCTTGTCCGGATCTAACAATTAACAATTCATCATCATTTTCGTTTTCTGTAACTTCTGTTTGTTCAGAAATAGCATCCTGTGTTAATGTTACGTTAAATGTTTTTTCTGTTCCGCCGGTTTGTCCATCAAAACTAAAACCTGTTGAATCAGCAACGTGTCCTGACACTTTAAAAACTGTTGAAGCAACCAATCTATCTGATGTACCATTAACATTACCAAATACATCACCAACAACTGTTCCTGTTAATCTTCCTGTAAATGTTTCTGAATAAACATTTCTAAATCTATTATTTGTTGTACCAATGTCTAACTGTGCATCAAATGCTTGTGTTCCATCATCTGTTGGTTGAATAGCAACTGTACCACTTCCTGTTTCACCTACTTGTATATGACCTTGGAATAATGCATTACCACCAACGTATAAATTTTCAGCAATACCTGCACCACCTGCTACAATCAATGCACCTGTTGTTGTTGATGTGGCACTTGTTGTTGATGCAAGTTGAAGTGTTTCTGTAAAATGTCCACTTCCTGTAACATCTAATGCTACCGTTGGAGAAACTTGATTAATACCAACACGTTTGTTTCTGCCATCAACTCGCATAACTGTAACAACATCTCTATCACTTTCTGGAAACACTTTAAAATCAATGTTGCCATCGAGTGAGTTGTTTTTAATTACAGCATTGTTGCTTGCAATTTCTAAGTTGAATATCTGATTAGCACCAACAGTGACACCACCATCGTTTCTAACAAACAACTGACCATTCATTGTGTCAGTAATATCTGTTCTTAAAAAGTTGTTTGCATTAACAGTTTCAATAGCCGGTTGTGTTACGTTAAGTGCATCTGCCTTTGTGGCTGTTGCATGTAATTTGTTTAATACAATACCGTTATTATTAAAATCTGTATTTGAAATATTGATTCCTGGAAACAGTTCAATGAATCCTTCAATTTTTTGTCTTGGAATAAATTGATCTTTTGAAATAATTGTTACAACTTTATCTGCAACATAGTTTTTAATAACAGTGTGTGTTACGTTTTGTGTATCAACTACTTCTTCTGCTTGAGCGCCTGCTTTAAGGCCTCCCGCAAAATTAGGTCCTACCAACTGGAATTGAGCACCTGTATAAAGATAAAGTTGATTGTTTGTTGTATCTACCCAAACATCTCCTCTTAAAGGATTATTAGGTTCAACCGCTTCAACATGAACACCGCCTGCTGGTCTCCAATTACTTGCTCCTGCTGTTGAATCGTTTATTTTTAATCTGTTTGTTCCACTATCATACCAAAGTTGTCCTTCAATTGGATTGTTTGGCGGATTGGTATTTGCAAAATTTTCTAATACATGCAAGAAATTTTCTGCAATCGCTTGACCGTAACTGGCTTCATTACGTCCTATAAACGTTAACGAAGTGTCAACAGTGTTACGACTATTGTCATCGATAACAATAGGATTTTTGTTAATACTATCTGTAAAGTTTACACTATATGCCATTCGTTAAATCTCGCTTATGTTTGTCAAACTTTGAATTCTAATTGTATAATCAATCTGTATTAGCCTGTTTAATGACTTTTGCACAGGATGGAATACCACGTGTGTTAAAAGTCTTCCTAGATTTGCACCATTAGGAGTATATGCTTTTAATCCTAATTCGTCAAATACATAATTTCCGTCCATGTCAGTGGAATTATCAAATGCTTCTTGTCCGCTTGGTTCACCGTAATCAAGCAAACAACTAATCAAAATATCTGTATAAGTTGTACCAAGTGTGTGTCTTGTTTCAATAAAGTTTCTGCTTGGATCTGTATTGTTTACATTGTTGTCATCTACAGTTTTATAATATGTTTGATTGTATAAACTTGCATTAACACCCACATTATTTGGTGTTAGATATGTAACAATGCCTGTAGGATCAACTGTAGTACCACCGTTACCAAAAGCCATTTCAACAATGTTACCACGTCCTTCGTTACCTAGCGATTCTGCTAGTGATATACTCATATTTTCATAATGGATTGCATTTCTCTTATCCACGAACACTTTTTTAGTTTCAGGATCGTGAATTTTGATGTGTCCTTCCATAAGCACACCTTGATTTTCTGTTGGCTTTTGATACGTTTGTTTCACTTTTTTATCCTTGTCTGACATTGGTTATTCCCTAATATTTATTACAGGCAAGCCACTGGGTCTCTCCAGCAAGAACTTAGCCTGTGCAGTTTCCGCACGTTGTAGTGTAGTACCTGTAGACGCTGAATTAACGCCTTGCTCGTGCCATACTCTGCCTTGTTTTTGTACTACTTTTAGTTCTAAACCTAGTTGAGGTTCATCTCTAAGCACTAATTTATAGTAATTTTTACCAGTTGAATCACCTACTGCTTCGATTGTAAACTCCGGTGTTTGTAATACATCACTTGATGTACCTTGACTATTAGTTTCATCACTATCATATGCAATTTCAACATTATGCACCTTGATAGGATTAGTTGAAACTGTTGGTTTTTGAAGTTTTCTACCACCTAGATATACTTCTACTTGATCGTGTGCGTTTGCCTCTGAACTAATATTGATTGTTTCAAGCACATGTTCTTTTGTACCATTAGGTAATCCTTGTCTAATTACACCTTGATACACATTTACAGTTTCAATGTAAGGAACTGTTTGGCTTGGTCCGGCATCTATTACTTTTGTTCCTGCTGAATACGAAGTTTTTACTCCTGTTCCAAGTGTTCCTCTAACAATCTGCTCTAGATCATTTCCATTAATCTTGTAAAATTCAATTCTTTCTCTATCAATCCAAATAACTCCAGGAACTTTATTTTCTGGACTTGGAGTTTGTAAGAAACTTGCATCAGTTAAAGATATTTTTTTGTCGGTATTATCAAGTTTAACAGCAAGAGTTGTTGAATCTTGATCACTAATACGTTTATAATGTGATCTGTGCAACATATCATTGAATATTCTGTAACCGATAGAATCGTAACTGATTTCTTCACTAAATGTTGTTATAACAATTCTCGATGTTGGAGTTACTGTGAACTTATCATCAATTTCAACCGTTGTATTATTGTCTAATACTTTATAATCTCTTTCTGCAACAATCGGAGTACCATCAATCTCTACCCAAATATAATTAGAATCAATAGCAGGACGACTTAGTTTATAAGTGCCTCCTAATTTACCTGTGTAAACTTCTTTTCTAATTAGATTAGCATCATGATTTGTAAATGTTGTTACCTGATATTCGGCATTAGTTGGTAAACTTGCTCTATTTTTTATAATAACTAGATTTGCTTCTGTATCACCAGCACTATCACCAGTAACATTTAATTCATATTCATGATTTCTAAGTATTGTGATAGCAATCGCATCACCTGAATTCAAAACGTTTTGATTAAATGTAACCAAATTAGTTTGTGTGTCAAAGTTAAAGTCTCTAATCGGCACCAACTTAATTCCATTTAGGTGAACTTCAATCTCTCCCAATGCTAGGAAGAAAGTAGGATACTCAGGATCTTGACTGACCGTGTACTGTTGTGTAATTCCATTACTTACATAATAAACAGTATCTGGTGGTAGCAGTCTAGTAATTGTTCCTGTGTCTAAATCTTTTACTTCTGCAATTACCATGTTATGATATGGAGCAATATTTCCAGGAATATTTGTAAGTCTATAAGACATACTACTACCATCGTCTGTAATAGTTTCTTTTATAATTTCACTATAGGTCTTTTCACTTATACTAAGTGCAGTAATCTCAATAATAGAACCTGAAGAAATTGTGTCAGGTGGATTAGTTAAAAGTATTTCAGCACTTCCTGTATCAGTATCTTTTAAAATTTGATAACTTTGTGATACACCATTAACAGTAACAAACGCACTTTTTACATCGTTGTAATTTGCTGTTAATCTAAATAATGTGCTCGAGTCGTCATTTACAAATCTCTTTCTCTCAAGTATGTTTGCACCGCCGACATTAAGTGTCTGTATTGTTACAAGTTCACCAATTTCTGGTGCATCAACAAAATCAATTTCTTTATTTTGATAATCAATTGTGTAACCAATACCGTTTTCTAAATATACACCAGCAACTGAAACAAATATACTATCCTGTGTTCCTGGATATAAATCAAATCCATAATTTCGTTTGATACTATTACCATAATATCTGTTTGTTACAATTAATGGTGAACCATCAGCAGGTGAATTATAAACACTCATGCTCAAACTATCAAATACCTGTCCTGGAACAACTTCTTCTGGTGCATGACTTGTGTCTGGTGTAACAAATCCGTCACCGTCTAATGAAATATCTTCTGGACGAGTACCTGTTGCTGTGCTGTAACTAAAGTTACCACCTTGAATAATAGCATCAAGGTTGTTTACGTCTGTTGGAACAAGACTTCCGTCTGATTCTTTCTGTCTAAACACAACAAGTGTACCGTCTAGGGCCGCAACACCAAGTGTAAATGTTGTTGTATTACCATCGCCAACGATAGTTGGTGTGTTTGTTGGATCTTGTCTAACATTATCAAAGTAAACATTTATTTCCTGACCGCTTTCTGGTGTATATGGCAATGTAAATGTTGTGGTTGTACCGTCTGCACGGAAAGCATAATCTGTATTTGTACCCGAGAATGTGTCCCAACCATGACTAAACCATGGAAGACCATCCCAGCCTACACTAATATCAAACTCTAATCCCTGTACCTGTACACCATCATATTCAACTCCAGTCATTAATTGTGCTGGATCTTTACCAAGCATACCTGCTGTAGGTTGATAGTAATAGTTAATTCTATCAGTGGCCTGCATTAAGTCAATTGATTTTTTGTATTCAATCTTAACTGTTGCGTTTGCACCAGGAGGTGTATTAAAGATTATGTAACCTTCTTTTTTCTTATAGGTTCTATTTTTTGCTGTTACAATGCTAACTTGATAGTTTTCGATGTAAACTGTTTCATTATTGATATTAATATCAATTTCACGCTTATCTAGAGTTGGCAAATAAGTTAACTTAAATCTAACTTGACCGGTAGTTGCTCTAAACGTATCTGTTTGCGTTTGTGTTTGTATAATTTTGTTACTGCTTAATCTGTCAAAGGTCATATTAACAGTATTAATTCTAACCTTTTTATTTTCAAGTATAGCATAGCCTAGTGCAGGTTTTGTAACAGCGTTATCTCCGCCACCACCTGCAAGTGTTACCGTAGGAGCACTTGCATAACCGCTACCAGGATTAGTAACTACAATCTCCCTAACAATTCCTCTTGAAGTATATGCTACCGCGGCCGCATCAACAACTGCATCACCTGGTAATGTTTTGTTACCATTCGGTAATATAGGAGCACCGTAATATGTAGGTCCAATAATATAAGGATAAACTGCTTTATTGACATCAGCCGGATCAACAGTAACAAAGTATGCATATGTACCATCTGGATATTCTGGAGTATTACAAGTTCTACCATTGTGCTGATCTAAGTCACCTAATCCTGTAACATATTCAAAATCTTCAATGTATCTTCCGTCTGAATCACTACCATCTGCTCTTGGTGTTTGTTTTAATCTATAACTAGATGTCATTACCCTTGGATTTGATCTGCCAGTTGGAGAATCCCAACCGTATGGTCCATATATTGGATATCCATCAAGTGCATAACCTAACAGAGGTGAATGGTTGTTTTTATCTTTTGTGTACATCAGGCGTGGATCTGAATGATAATGATACACTCCGTTTTCTTGTGGATGTCCACTACCGTCATCAATGCCTAATTCTTCATGGCTTTCTACTGCATTAAGTTCATACTCAATACCGTTTCTTACTTCTGTTAGTGCCGCTTTTGGATTGTAGAAAACAACACCATTAACAGCAACACCAATTTCGCCCAAAGGTGTAGCAACTTTATCTAGTGCTTCAACAGGTGTTCGTGTTATTTCAAATGTAAAGTTCTGTGCTGTAACAGTATTCACACCAGGATTTCTAAGGAAACCATGATCAGGTATGCTTGTTGTTTTAACAAAGAACCTTGTATCAGTGTAATCTGTTGTAACCAACGGTCTAAATTGAGAAGTTTGTGTGATTGTAGGCTTATTAGTACGTCCACCGCTAATAACAACCAAAGGAGGTTCTGTATATCCTGCACCTTCTTCGGTTACATCTATTCTACCAACACTAAATTTATAGTTGTCGAACCAATTTGCATAAGGCTGTTCACTTATCTTATCATCTGTAATCTTAACAGCAACAAATCGTTTATTTTCTTCGTCCCAGTAACTAGGAAGATCAAAATCTGTTGTTCCTGCATTTACATTTTCTAAACTTTCATAGTTATTAATGAAATTTCTAATTACTGTTTTATAAGGTTTAACTTCTTTAATATAACTTTCGATATAACCAGGATCACTTACTTTATAATTTAATTTTCTACTTAGTGTTCCTAGATTATTTGTAACATTTATAAAACTAGATTTAAATGCCCAGTCAACAAAACTCTGTTCACTAAACACATATCTTATTGCAATAAAGAATAATTCATTCCAATTGGCTTTTAGGTCATCTACAAAAATATTATTTTTAAGAGTTTCAAGAATTTTTCTTGTTTCAGTAATTGGTTCACTGTCAAACAAGTTAACATCATAGTTTTCTAGACCAGCAAAACCAAAATTTAATTCTTGATAATTGTAGATGCTTGAATTAATTTGTATAGTTGATTTAGCCTTGTACATTAAATCATAATCGTTACTGAATGTACCGTTGGCATTTACCTTACGTAAAATCATTTTATTACCGTCGCCGGCATTATCTATCTGTACTAGTTCACCTGATGCAGGAGTAATAGTGTTTAATTCATAAGGTGCTGTAATTTTATAGTTTATAATTTCATCTACATTGAATCCATTAACAATATAATCTTTGTAACTCCAAAATCTATTTAGATCGTATGTTTGAGTGTTAGTTCTTGTCCAATTGTTTACAGAACTTACCCATTCGTATAATGACCAATTGTTATTTGCTGTTTCGTCAACCGACACTAATACCTTAAATGGTCTAATCTCGAGATTTAAATAACTGTAATTTTCTCCTTTTTTAAGAATATCAATCGAAGTTATTCTTCCTCTGCTGTCAATATTTGCTTTTAGTTTAGCACCAGTACCGTCACCTATTAAGGTAATTTCAGGAGCATTAACATAACCATACCCTTGATTGTTTACTACTACTTTGCTAACTTTACCATTTGTAAGTGTCGCTGTTGCTGTTGCTGTAACAAGATCCTGTGTACCGATTTGACTTATTTCTTCAAAGTCATCAATTTTCAAATCCCATTTACCTGATCCTGAACCTGGTTCAGCATCTTTTTCAAATAAAGGTTGAATATTTTTTGTATCAACAACTCTAGTTTTAGACATCACATCATTACAGAATGTAACAATAGTTTTTAATGCTTTGAGCCTATCCACAAAAATACTCTGTCTTGGTCTGATTTGCAAGCCATATTTTCTTGTTACTGGTAATGCTGGATCTGGTACAGGATTACCTTGACTGTCATAACCAACTAAACTGTCAATAAGTTTTTTAACTAATAATTCGTTCTCAATCTTCTGATCTTGTTTCTCACCAACGAGTTGCCACTCATTGTGTTCAGGAATATCTGTTTCAACATTTCTATATTGAATGTTTAAGTTAACGTTCTGATCATCAAGTGTCGTTTTAACATTGCTTATGCTAATAGCATTCTTGCTTAATAGTTGAATGCTCTTGATTCCGTATGCTTGAGGATCTTCAATAATATTTGCAACTTCAACAGCAGGCAATTTTCTATTTGCGTTGTCAGGTGTTGTAATTTTATTTTTAACCCAATAATAGTATCTTGTTTCAAACCCACTTGTGTTTCTGTTGTAGATATTTTTGGTCACATAAATGTCATCGCCATACTTAGGTGTACCACTAAACCCTAAACTAGTTCCTTCAACAGAACCAGTAATTTCTGCCCATTCGCTTGGTAATAGATCTGTTTCAACCCATTCATAAACATCAACACTAGATCCAGGGAACAATGTACCCCAGTTTGTTTTTCTATATTCTGTATCGCCCTGTTCATACCAAACATAAGCAACTGTGCTTAAATCCCACCAAAGTTCTCCTACGTGTTCTTCTGTCCATGCAGTGGTAGGTCTTACAGTTACACTACTATCACCTTGTGTATACGATGCCGGATCTACATCTGACTTATAAGTAATTTCTGCTTCAGCAAGATAAGGAATTTTACCTTTGACTGGGTCAACAGTTTCAAGAAAATCTTTAACTCTATTTGTTACTGTATTATATGTAAACGTTTTCTTAACGCTGTAAGGATCAACAGGATTGTCCTGTGTTCTTAGTTTATTCCAGCCACCTGTTTTAACTTTTTGGAAAGACCATAAAGCACCTAGTGCACCTGTTCCATATTGATCATGATTAGGAGCACCAATTAATAATGAATTATTTGTGTAGTTCATTCCCTTGCCAAAAGCATCAAAACTCTTTAATGTTTCTGAGTTAACCTTTTGACCAAAGACAAATTTAGTATTCAATAACGAATATGTAAACACCGTACCACTTGCATAATTTTCATCAACAAGTTTTAAACTGTTAGCATCAAATGTTGTTTCTAGTGTTGTTTCTTCTAGACTGCTATCTTCTAATCTTGTGTATTTGTCAAATGATGTTGTTAAAACATTTCTTCCGTGTTCACTCCATACTGCAAATCCGTCGCCTGCAGGATTAACAGAAATATTTGAACCAAATTTTTCTTCTAGTTCTTTTAATGGACTGAAGATTGTTTGTTGATATGTGTATAAATCTTGACTGCTATCGTCTCCTGTTTTCTTAAAGTAGAAAACTGCACCAGCATTGATATTACCAGCATCTTCAAAAGGAGCACTTATTATTAATGTGTTTCCATTTTCACTCATTGATACTGCATATCCAAACTGATCACCTGCATCAATTTGATTAAACGTTGTAGAACTAATAGTTTGTAGCAATTGGTATTCGTTGTTGTGTAATCTGTAAACAAACACCGCCCCTTTGCTTGCAGAACTATCATCACTTTGTAATTCGTATCCTGGAGCACTTACAGCAATTAACGATAGATCTTTGGTTCCTGTCATTGAAGTACCAAATCTGTCTCCATCTCTGCTGTTAGGTATGCTTAAAATATGATGGTCACTTATGTTCCAATCTACCGTGCTACCATCTGCTAGTGTTGCTTTGTCATAGATATATACTTTACCTTGATGTGCTGTTTTTCCAGGTGCGCCAACTAACAGTTTTGTATTAGAAACTAATAAACTTGTTCCAAAGAACGCATCTGTTTCAGGTTCACTACAACCGATGACATAATTTCTTTTGAAAAGATTATCTTCGGTATCATAGGTATGTAAAGTAACAACACCTTCACGTGAAAAATCACTTGGTATTGCTGTAAAATCACCAACACTTACTCTAAAATTATCTTTGTAAGAACTGTCATCTACCGCTTTGAAGTTACTTGCTGTTGGAGCGCCGGCCGCTAGTACCGAACCGTCATTGCTTAATGCAAGACTAGTACCAAGTGCAGGTCTTCCCGCATCACTTACAATGTTATCACTGGAGTTATCACTAATTGCAAAACCTTGTGTAGTTTGTAGCGTTGCAATGCCTGTGTTAAATTCTCTAGCAAGTACATAAATCTGTCCTTCGTCACCATAACCTGGTGCGGCAACAACAATTAATCTACCATTATCTGCAGATGCAATATTGTAACCAAATTGTTGTCCTACTAATTGATTAGGTCCTGACCATTTTTGTTCGTTAAATGCATTAATTTTTTGATACACTGCCCACTTGCCGGTTCCGTCATCATCTGCAAATACCAATGTTCCTGCTGTTATTTTAGAAACATTTTTTAGATCATTAATATCGTCCGGATTAGTAACTCTTAGGCTTAAAAACTCTAGGATTGTACCACCGGCACTATCTTCAAGTGTTGAACTTGTGTCATTACCAATTACCTTAAATCTAGTATTTGATAATACTTCGTCAACCAAGTAAACATTATCAACATCGTCGTTGAAGTTTTTGATACTAATAATTTGGCCTTTTACTAGATTATGATCAATATCGGTGTTAAGTGTTATTTTACCATCAAGAAAATCTGTGTTTAAATCGTCTGTTTCTACAACTCTTGCTGGAATGGCTTTTAATTGATAAACATTCCAGTCTTTGTTTTTATCTTTTGCAACCCAGATAATATCGCCGTCATCTAATTGATTGATAATGCTACTACCAACTAAATCATTGTAACTAAATGCTGTTGTAGGAATATCATCAAGTCTAGGATAACCTGCAACAGGCAATTTGTTAATGTATTCACTTGTAATACCATCTATTGCACTAATTGTTGTTACAGGCCATGGATTATTATCATAGTCTGCAGGTTTTACAGCAATTTTATTTGCTAATAATTGAATATTATTTCCTGGAGTTGTATTTGTTGTTACCGAGGAAACAAAATCATATGCTTGAGGGTTATCAACGTTTAATGTTTCGTCTAATGTAAAATCAATTTCTTTTACAGTTGATGTACTTCCTAAACTACCAACCTTGAATGCCCATTCTTCATCATACGCAACATTGGTTTGAACGTCATCAACTTTTAAACGACTTATTTTATCAATAGCGTTTGCTGTTCCTTTTTCTTTGATAAATCCTTGATAAAACTTATACTGCGAAATGTTGTCTTGGATTAGATTATCCAAGTAAAAACGTTTTTGATATCCTATCAAGTGTTGAGAAAGTTCTGTTGTGTTTACATCAAATGTTTCAGAATCAAGATTATAAAAATCTTCGAAGTTACTAATTTTAAAATCTAAGTTTGGTAATAATTCTGCATTAGGCTCATTTTCTAAGTAAATCCAATCACTGTAATTAAAAGTTTCTACGCCGGCCAAAAACGATTTTGCTGAATAGAATTTAGTTTTATATTTTACAACATCACCTAGATTATAATCTTTAAACTGTTGCCAAGGACTAATTTTTGCTTCGTCATAAACAAATCCCGGACTATAAAGATCTCCGTCCCATTCTGTAGTTTTAAATCCGATTAACTTAATTCTTTCCTGTCTATAACCTGCTTCTTGATCATATATAATATCACCAAAAATTGTTTTATCATCTAATACAACAATATGTTCTTTTTGAATTAAATTCAACTGAACGTTATAAATTCCTTCTGGTGTATCTTTCGATGATAGAACAAACATTCCTTCGCCACGCACTGTTGAAATATTTGCACGAGGTAATGGATTGCCACCTGCGGAAAATATAGTATATTCATAAAACGTGTCTAGCACATTATCAACTTGTCCTGTTGAATACTTAAATTTAACTTTTTGTGCAAAAGGAGATAGTGTAATAATACTACCTGTACTCCATGCTTGTGTAGTCCAGTATAAAAATTCCTTGCCACTAAATGACCAGTTAGACAATTCACCTAACTCGTTGATTTGTTCATCAAATAGAAAACCTAGAGTTTCGAGGTATTTTTCATAACCTATAATTACATTGTAAACTTCTTGTACATTAGGAAGAACAATGTTATAAGGAATTTCTGTTATAGTTTCTTCAAATCTTCTTGGCTTCTGAACACTTGTACCACCACTTAATGGTAATTCTGCTAATCTAGAATATTTTGTTTGATCAAATGTAGTTCCGCTAGTATGATCTTCTTTTGTTCTATAATAAGATTCCTCATACTGTACTATCTGTCCAATACCATAAAATTTTCTTTCTTGCCAAAGAACAAATTTTGCAGTTGTTCCGCCGATAACTTCTGCAGAATCCCTTTCAGAAAGTATAGGCTTGAAAATTTTAAATACAGGCTGATACTTGTCGTATCCTTTTATAAGGTAACCGGTATCAACTTTTTCAACAATAATACCTGACATTTTTGCAGTAAACACAGGATTTGATTTTCTAAATGCTATTTCATAATTTTCCTGTGGTAAGAAAATACTCTTATCAGGACTGTTAGGATTACTGCTTTCTAATAGTATGCGTAATCTTTCCTTGTTTACAAAAGCACCTGTTTTGTAAGTTAAGTTCATACTTGTATTAGACAGTCTATCATAGTATCCTGTTTTAACGTCTTGTCCCTTGTCTTTTAAATAATCAACCACAAAGACGTGATATCCAGATCCAAAGTATCTTACATTATTATAATAAAGATTATGAACTTTAACATCTGTAAAATCTATTATTTTTCCTGTTGACTTGTAAATGATGTTACCGCTAGGTGAAACAATATTTTGACTTGTATCAAATTGTGTTGTAAGATAGTTTGCAGGCTTTAATAATGCTAATGCGACCTGTTCAGCAAAAGGATACCAACTGCTTGATCTCCATGCATATTCTGCTGGTCCACCATCACCAAATACCCAATCGTTATCTAAGTTAGTGCTAATAAAACCCGAAACTAAATTTGCTTCGATCGGTGATAATAACTCTCCGTATTCGTTTACAGGAATAATTTTGCTTAGTCCTGGTCTAGCATAAATTTTGTTTTCTTTTCCAGTACCAAAATCAAATCCGTTTTCTAGATCATTCCATAAAATATCATTACCTTTTGTATAAGGTGCAGAGCCGTATCGTCCTTCCCACCAATTAGGTTTTTCACTATATCCTAACATTTCCCATGGATCAGTATGAGGCCTATCAGTGTCAAAAAACTTTTTATAAACTTGTCTCCAATACCCAGGTAAATCTTCATTGTTAATTGTGTCTTTTGTATTTGTTAGATTATACGAAAAAACATCTCCTTCAACTGATGTATTATTTTTCAAATAATCAATTTCGTATAGATTTGCCCAATAACCAAAATCGTCTCTAAAAACATCTACATATTCATTATAATTAAATTCTGTTTTTCTAAAACAACCGGGTCTAAATTCATTGTTATCGAAAACATTTCTTTTATATTCTATCTTAATATTATTGTAAATTCTTTTTTCTAGTTCTAAAATAATATCATCACGATAATCATCATATGCTTTTGTCTTACTTCCGTCATGACCTTGTATTACTTTTGTTGGTGTTACGTAGGTATTATCAACATAAATTTTAGGAGTGTATTTTGGATATAATCCTAATTTTGTTGGCGTATTAGGAATAACGTTTCCTACTGTTTCATATTCATAAACAACAACCGTATCACCTATCGATGTTGGTCTTTTTAAAATAACCGTGTTATCTGTTAAATCGAATTCGTAGTCGATACTATTGATTAGATGCTCTCCGTTGTAATAAACGTAGATACTTCTATTGCTTATTTCTTTTAAATTAAAATTACTTTGAATTCCAAATACTTGTTGTTCAAATGTTGTAACTTCATATTCTAATTTTGTAAGTGTTCTACCATATCCTGCCATGTCGCTATAATAATATGGACTTTGAACATTATTGTTCAGAGATATCTTATATAGAATATCATCAACATCGTCTCTAGGCAACCCGCTAATTTCTATTTGCTCAAACGTTTCGATAAATTTCTGTTTAAAAATATTATAATCTACAGCATTTTTTCTAACAGATTTAATAACATTTGTTTCAGAATCTATTAAACCAAATATCGTCGGAAGCAAACTTCCTTGGTGTTTAACATATCTAGTTCCGTTTTTATATAAGTCTTTAATGTCTCTAGCATTTGATGTTGAATTAAATTTACCGTGTATTCTTCTATCATTTACAAAAATTGTATTAACATGATCTGTTACACTTCCTAGTGTAAAAATTTTGAGATCATTATTTTCACTATTATTAGTTAAGTTAATAGGGGTATCATAAAAACCAAATGTCGTTGGTAATTTATCTGTTAAAATTTTTGTAATTATTCTAGTATCAGAAGGTACCGAATTAACAAAGTCAACAAATAACTGTTTACCGTTTTCGCTTTTTCTAGTTGTAAAACCTGTTGTCGGTTTAAGAATATTTCCATCTACTTGTATAGAGATACTGTCAGCATTAATATATAATCCAGGATCTTGAATTGCTATAATCTCTATAAACGGAGTTTCAATAGTAGTATCATTTAACTGTACAATCTTCTGTCTTGTTTTATTCTCAACAAGACTCCAGCCTGATTCAAACACATTCTCTGTAAGAGATGAATTTATTTTGATACTACCACTTGCTGTGTCTTGTAAAATATTTTGATTATTTTTTGCATAAACAAAACTAGAATCGTCCCAGTCAAACTCAAATACAATATCACCAATATTGTTTACGTTTTGATATTCAATCGGAAATCCTAGTACAGGATCATTAGCACCGGTACCAACTTTATAACTTACAAGTTCATTTCCTTTAAAGTTTTCAACACCATAACTTAAATCTGAAAAACTTACTCCTTGCTGATCAAATAAATCAAATAACGGTGATTGATTGATTTTTGTTTTTTGTTGTGCCTTAACCCATTCGGTTCCGTTAAAATACCAACTGGTTCCTTTATTACTAATACCTTTGGTTACAACAACACCCTGTCCTTGTACAGGAGTGTCAACTTCTTCTAGATGTAGTCTACTTTTTCCACCATGTTCAATAAATTGAACTTCATAAATTTTACCTTTAACAGTAATGTCAGGGTCAGCATTAAAAGTTACTCTCATGCCTGCTGTTAAATCTATTTGATCAATATAATAACCGATGTGACCTTCAATGTCGCTGAAAACGTCTTTAGTAACAGTGTCAATTAAATCTATATTACCTAACCCTTGAACAGCAAAGTTGTGTAACTGAATGTTAGGTAAAAATTCTATAATAGGTCGTTTAGCACGTAGATTTTCATCTAGTACAGTTGTTGTATTGTTATACTTGGCTGTTTTTTCAATAACTTCCTTATGGAACCATCTATTATATCTACTCCAAGGATTTTTATCAATGCTTGCACGATTAATTGTAACATACTCTGGTGTTTCAGGAGAACTTTCTGCATCATCATAAGGTGTTTGATCAAATGACTCAATGTCAAATTCATAATCAAAGTTTTGTCCATATCCTTCCGGAGTGTCAAATTCGCTTACAGGTAATAATTTAATTTTATCACCAACTCCTTCAACATAAAAGTTCTTATTTTTATATGTGCTAGGAGTAACATTTCCGTCAAAATTTACCTTTAGTCCGTTTGTAAATTCAACACCATTCGAACTTGTGTATTCTGATTTGCCTAAAATTTCTGTAGGGATATTAATGTTTAATTCATCTTCAGCATTTTTGATTTCAAAAATTCCCTGCATCTCTTGATGATTACCGCAGGTGTAGTAAAGGATATCTGGAGCACCTTTTGATACCGTAAAGATTACTGCACCATTTTCTGTACCATTGTTTGTAATACCACTGTCATACTGATCATCACTTCCTGTAGTTTTAGCAAGTTTGATATAAAAAGGATGACCTGGAGCATTAATTTCAAACTTGTATGTTGCTCCTCTAAATAACTTAATAACAGGATTAGAACTGCTACCGTCTGGTGTAAACACCCATGCTTTTGAATTTTGATTAGTTACCGTAAAAGCACTAATGGTTCCTTCTGCTAATCCTGTAATTGTAACAGGACTAGGACCTTGGGGTAACCAATAGTACTGTCTATAATTTGCAATTTTATCAAAATCAATGTGTGGATTCCACGCATAGTATTTGCTTGAAAATAGTTTATCGTGGTTGTCTGTGTTTGAATTAAAATAATTTAATTGATTAAGTAAGTCGTCATATGTACCTAACCAATTTGTTCGATCATCAAACTCGTCTCTGATTACAACACTAGGTAATAGATTATATCTTCTTCTATTTGATGTTGGTTCTGGAATATATCTATCATTCGGAGAAACAGTTTTGGAATATCTACTTCCAACAAAACCATTAATTCTCTCTAGTTGTCCTTTTGAAATTAAAGGATCAACTGTAGACCCAAGAAACTTCTTGTTTGCTTCTGTTCTAAAGAACATCGGCAGTAATGCGGAACTGTTTCTATATTTGTCCTTGTTCGTTGAATTGACAGGAACGTTGCTATTGTCACTATAAGCCATTAGTAAGTACTACCTCCGCTACTTGAAGTGCTAGTTGAAGTAACGGAAACTGTACCTACTTGGTCGACGCTACTTACAACATTTCCTGATGACTGTAAGTTTGCGGCTGTTAGACTATCTATAATTTCAACGTTATCTACTGTAGCACTGCTAATAAAAATTTCATCTGACTTGCTTGTTATTTGGAACAAAGATCCAAATGCTTGACTATTGCTACGAGGAACAATAACAATATTTGCTAAATCCGGCGCCAATTTATTGTGAACATACGTTGCTAATTCTGTAAAAAAGAAGGTGTCACCAAAATCCCAGTTCTGTATATCAAAGAATTCATTAATCGCAGATATTACACCCGACTTTAATTGATTATCACTAATTGCACTTTGTTGTGATCTTACAATTTTAAATTGTGCTTGAAGATCCGTATCAGCGTTTGATCCAAAAAGTTCTCTATATTTTACTGTATGAAAAATTAATGTATCACTAATCGATTTAACCTTTTCTAATGCAGGTTCAAATTGACTTCTAAGTTGTTCTGAACTTGGTTCTTCTGGTTTTGTTCCGCCATTGTTGATATAATATCTATAAGAATCATCATATGCTTCAGTTAACATATATAAATCAATTATATTTGTTTTACTTGGATCTAATCTACGATCATTTTCAGCATTGTGAATATATTGAAACTTAACACCATCTCTGCCTGGTTTTGCAAAATAAGAATTTTGTAAATCTAAAGAACCTGTTGTTGAATTGTAACTCTTTACAACATTTTCTGTTGACCCGTAGAAATAAAATAATTGTCCATTTGTATAATCACTTAGTGCAGGAATACTGCTTTCTTTATCAAAAATTATAAAGTTGGTTGCAGAAACTTTTTTTGCAACAGTAACATTATCAACTACAGTATTTTGAAAGAAAACAAATTTATCTTTATATCCTCTAACGTCAACAGAATCGGGTGCAACAACATTTATAAAACTGTCTGGATCATCAATCATTCCGTCGTCATCAGAATCATACAAATTGACTTCTACTCTGTTAGTATCTTCAAATCCATCTGGATTTCTAATAGTACCTGTGATTTCCCATGGATAATCTTTTGTTAATATAGTATCCAATATTGGATCTTCATTAACTTTTAAAATTTTAACTTGATCTTTGATTACTAATCCTGTTTTAGGATCGTATGTCTTTCCTCTTGCATCAACATAAAATTGTACTAGATTTTCACTTTCAAATCTATAATCTAATCCACGATATGTAACTGTGTAAGTTTCACCGTCTGTTTCAAATAATACAAACCAACTTTTATCTGCTTTTGTTCCAGATATATCACCTTCTCTATCTAAACTAAAAGGATCAATAGTGTTAACATTGGCGTTTGTTACAATTTTCCAAGTAAGTGTTGATTGATCGTATCTGATTCCAAAGTTTTTATAGTTAAACACTAGGTCAACTATTTCTGTTTCAATATCGCTTGGTAAATCAGTAACAATATTAGGAATAATTTCACTTGGTATTGACAGTGCTGGAATAACTTCACTTAATATAATAGGACCAGTACCGTCATCCAACGCTCCTAATCCGCCATTTGAACCATCACCAACAACATTTAAAACTTTAACCCAGATGTAATCTCTAGTAGTTTTTGTTTTTGTTGTTGTTAACTCGCCATTAGGTAAAAAGTATCGCCCACTTGGAGGAACAAATTTAATCATTGAATCAGTTGCAATAAATTTGAAGTTGTTTCCAGTAAATGATCCGACAGTGATTGGTGCACCATTAACTGTATTTCTAAAATAACCAGTAACTCCACCTGTCGTATTTGTTGACTTTACCCAATCAATGTTAAGTCCTGTGGTGTTAACCCTTGGAAACTTATCATAGTAAAAACTTTTTGTTGCAATTCCGGCAATAATTGGCTCGACTCTATTTCTAAGAACACCTAATACATCGTTTCTAGATGAAAACGTAAATGCAAAATCAACTTCAAAATCATTTTTATAAATTATGCCGTCGTCTGCAATTATGTTGGTGCTTGAATATTTTCCTGTTGGATCTTTAATTTCAAACTGTCTACTAATTCCACTGCTTGCTCTGTTAACTGCTTTTGCCTTAACAATTTGTGGACTTGAAGTTAAAGGAAAAGTATTATAATCTTCTCCTGTAATCATTCTATTTTGTGTGTAGTAGGCCTGTGGTGCATTACGTTTGATGTTATCAACACTTTCTGTTGCACTTGCATTTGTCACTGTTGACTGTAAAGCACATTGCAATATTAATGTATTTTGTTGTCCTGACTTACTTGTGTAACCAATCTCTAAAACAATGTTTTGCATATCTGCAGGTCTAATTGTGTAAGTTGCACCTTTTGAAATTCTGTAATATGTTTTAAAAGTTCCGTTAGGTAGATCACCAAAATTTCCATCAGCAAAGTTCAAACTAATTTGATCTAAATCTCTAGAAACAACAGTATAAATTTTTCTATTATTATTTGAAATAGAATTATATATTGCATTACTGCCAATAGTGCTGTCTAACTTAGTCCATTCGGTTTTGTAATTTCCAAACTGATCTAATTCCCATAACCAAACATCTGAATTGTTTATGTCTGGAGTATTTAGATTAATGATTTCATTGTTTGAAGGATCGTTAATTGTAAAATCTGAAGTAACTAATTCTCCTTGTTTAAAATGTACAAAGAATCCTGTGTTCTCAGAACTATTTCCTTTTTTGTCATTTCTATATAACAATCCAAATGTATTCCCTGGTAAAGGAGTTTCTTCACTAATGTTTGTTGAATCAATTTTAGCACTAACCACATCAAATGGAGTTTGTGTACCGTTAATTGATTTACTAAAAGTAAAAACAGGAATATCTGTGTTGTTACTGTTTACTTTATATAAATCAGTTTGTATTCCGCCAATAATTTCAGACGAATTAGGTTTACCGTAAATTGTTGATCCAGAAAATGCACTATTCATAATAGTAATTGTCTGTTCTAACCAATTTGGATTTGAATCATCGTTCCAAGTTATAAATCTACTTCTTAAAGGAGTTCCTGAACTATCTGTTAAATTTTCTGTGGTTTGAATTCCTGTAACTTTTAAAATTCCGCTTGCACATTCATTTCTTTTGTTGTTATAACCAACAAGTCTAGCAAGTCGTAACACACTTTCTTTTTTCTCAGCAGTTTCAATAAAGTTTTCTCTAGCATTTAAGTCAACACGATAACTTAAACTTTGTCCTAAAAATGCAATAACGTCAATAAGTGCAAGATATTCACTTGATTCAATATAGTCATTGTAATCTTCTGGATAATTCTTACGTAGGTAGTTGATCATTGTCCTACGAATAGTAGGAAAATCATATGCTGTAAAGTCTGCGTCTGTGAATGATCGATAGATCTTAGACCAGTCTTCTGTAACTAAAAGTGAGTTTTGTCTGTCATAACTTGCCATGCAAATATTTACCTTAAATTATAAACTGCGTATATTATTACCGACTGCTTAAACCACTGTCTCGATCAAACTTTAGGACCATTGTTTCAATGTGGTTATAAGCACTAAATTCAAGTTCTAACAACACTTGTATTCCATACCCTTTTTCTTCAATGATTATGTTACGTGCATCGACCCTAGGATCTTCCGCAATAATTCTTGAAACATCTTCCATTAGTTTTTCTCTAACTGATTCAGTAAGTGGTTCGTACAGTATACCCCAAATCATAGTACCAAACTCCGGATTATATATTTTTTCTCCTTTGCGTATGTTAAAATGATTAAGAATATCTTGTTTTATTAGTTCTGTGTCATATAAAGAAAATGACTTTGAATTTTCGTTAATCGTAGATATTCCTTTGTAAAACTGCGATACTTTCGTAGCATTGTTTACATTAGAAGTTTTTGTTTGTATGTTTATTTCTTTATACTGTCCCATAACTCTATTTACCGCTTATTTCTATGTCAGTGTAGGCACTAGATGAAAGACTCTTATCTCTACTTTCATGTCCAGACCATGGTTCATGCATTGGTATACGTTTCATTATGCTAATCAATGGTGTGTCCGATGCATAGTAACCTTTTTTCCATTCCAGAGTATTATCAGTCTTTTCATTAGGAAATACTCCAAGTGCAGGAACGTTATACGGCATTTCAGCACCTGTGTCGAATGGAATTTTAGAATCAGGTGTAGGTATGCCTAATGCTGATATTGCAATAGGATCAGAAGGTAATGCTCCTGGGCCTGGCAAGTTAAGATGTACCTGAAGTCCATCAATATGTACATTTTTCGTTGATGTTATATCAATTGTATCTGTAACTGCGACAACTTGTACTTTACCCTTTAAAGTTGTCAACCTAATATCGTGCTTACTATTAACTTGAAACTTTGCTTCCAATGGTCCTACAATATTCGTATCAATCCTAAAGTCAGCATGAGTGGTCTTTGGTACAACCGGAGGAACTATTTCCCAATACTCGCCTGCTTGCGGCGGTACCGGTGCGTTATTGCTAGAAGGGTATGTGGTTTGTGTTAATGCTTTAAAGAATTGTGTTGCAAAAACAACAGTGTTGCCTTTGTAGTATGTTCTCTGAGGATTATACGTTACCTTATTCCAAATTTGATTTTCAGGCAAGTTGGTCTTAAATTCAATACCTGTACCTGCACTGTAACGTTGACCAAACTGTGAAACCAAATCAATTTCGCCCGTTCTAATTCTTGTGTTTAGTTTATTACTAATATCTAGGTTATCGGTGCTTAAAGAAAAGTCTGAAGCAGAAATTCTTGCATCGTCTGACTGTATGTCTAAAGGTCCTCTTGTTTCTATTCTACCATCAATTTTTCCAAGCAATCTTAATTCACTTGCTTCTAAATAAGTTCTTTCTGTTCCTTTTAGATTTAGATTACGGCCTGCTTCAAAATTAATATCTCTGTCTGCACGAAAATTAAAATCTGCTTCTGTATGAATGCTTACACTGTCTTTGGCATAAACATCAATCTTGCCGTCTGCTGTCATTTCTATCCAAGCACTGCCGGATTGATTTGCTATGTAAACTATTTCCTCAGTATCATGTAAAAGTATTTGAGCACCTTTGCTAGATCTAATTCTAACTAAATTATTATTTCCAAGAAAATCACCGTCATCCATTGTAAATGTATGACCGCCTAAATTAGTAAGACGTGCTTCTCTTTTTTCTTTTTTGTAATTTATAGATACATCAATTAAATCTTTCTTTTCAGCAAACTTTCCAGGAGTATTAAATCCAACAATTCCTGTTCTTTTGTCTCTTAACAGATTTGATGTTGTTTGTCCTCTAACTGTATCAACCAACAGACCTTGTTTTTTTAATACTTCTGCAAAAGGATGAATTGCTCTTTTTAATTTAGTAGGTTCTGTTGAACCATCATTAGATGAATAATGAATTTCTGATGCTGGTAAACCTACACCACTTGCGTACTCATCTAATTTACTTTTTTCGGCCGCTATATTAGAAGTTGTTGAAAAGTCTGGAATAGTGTGTCCTATTCCTGGAGGCATAATACCTCCTAGCCAAAACCCTTCTGTTGAGTTTTTGTTTGCAAGTGCTATTAATCCTTGTGTTCCTATTTCTGGTGTTGGTAGAATAAATCCCGATGATGTTTGTGAATCATCAAATTTTTTAGCATCAGAACCTACGTAGTTTCTATCCTTACTACTAATGTATGGATATAACTGCCTTACAGTAATAGGATCTGAATCAGTATATTGTTTTCCTAATAATTTTACTTTAAAAGAATCAATACCACCAATTTCTTTTACCTGGCCCATTACTAATACATCAAATAATGTGTCATGCAACTCGTTGAAATGCTTAGGTGCAGTGACCTTTAATGTTTTAGAATGTTTTGCGAATATACCTTTTCCCATTATGTTATAATTCCTTGTGTACTATCTGTAACATTTTTTACTTTTTGTAAACTAGATTGTACAGGTTGTGTAACTTTGTTGACAGCAGTGCTAACAACATTATCAACAGGTACTCCGCCCAATGATGCTATTTCAGTAACACTACTTACTGCTTCTGTTACTCCCTCGGGCACAAATTGACTTGCCGCAGATGTTACTTTAGATAATGCATCTGCTGGATTTAAACTTGCAACATCACCTAACTTACTTAATACGCTAGATCCTTCTTTTTTCTCTTTTGATATATCAGTTGTTCCGTCACCTCTTGGATCTGGTTTTTCTGCAAATTTTCCTAATAAAGATGCTATTCCTTCTGGACTGCTTGGAATGCTAAATCCAGTTGCCGCTTGTACTGCACTTAAAGCAAAACCAACAGGATCGCTTGCCGCTTGTTGTGCTGTAGCGATTGCACTTTTTACTTTCTGTACATTTGCTTTTGCTGTTGCAACCGCATCGGCTCCTTTGGCCGCGGCCTGACTTCCTGAAATAACTCCCGAGCCAACAGCAGTTGTTCCTGTTCCTTGTGCCGCACTAATTAAACTAGTTTTGGAAGAAGCATTGGATGGCACAGTTACTATGGTAGGTTTCTTGTGTATATTTGTTTGTGCTTGATCTGCTGGTTCTGTTTTTTTATTTTCTGCACTTGTTGGAAACATTTTGCTTCTCCTATTATCTTCCTCTGTTTGACCACTCGTTATTTGCTTTATAATCCTTATTGTCTGAACCGTCTGTTTTTAAGAAGGTCCTACGACCCGGATTCTCATAATCTTTTTCTTGATTTGGTCTTCTTAAACCATGTATTGTTTGTGTAAATGTTCCTTCTTCAAACATATTTTCAATTTTTACAACTTGATAAAGACCGCTTAGGCCTCCTTCTTTAATTCGTTGTTGTACGTCAACCCCCTGTTCAAGTTCTGAAGCAGTAGGAATATCGTCAGGGTACCTTAGACTAAAAACTATATCAGGCTCTCTGGTAAATGTATTCATTTCTCCCGTATCTTCAACTATAGGATCGGTTGAATTTAATTTTGGTCTTTCAGTTATTCCGCTTCCTATTATGTAAACAGGGTCGCCTATTATAGTAATCTCTGCTCTAATTAATGCTTGCTCTGCTGGTGGATTATAAAGAAAATCCTGCAGGGTTTGAGCAATTTGTGCCCTGTTAGTAACCTGTGTTCTTCTATATTGACTTTTTTCAATCATCTGTGACGGCAAGCCACCCGAAGCGCCTAAATAATTTGAAACACCATTCTGTAGGTTGTTGATTGCATCTTGGTACATAGTTTTAGGCATAAAAGCATTATTTGTTTTTACTGCATTTTCCGTTGATGAACTTGCTTCTTCTTCCGGCGGAACTAGTAACATCGGTGTAAAGAACAAATTGTTGTATCTAACATCAAATCTTAAAACATCTAAATTTTTTCCTGTGTAGGTATAGTTGTATTCTCTTACTGCTCTTTCTCTTAATTTTCTTGTTGAAAAAATAATTTGAAGTCCAGGAAATTTACTATAATGTATATCATAAGGGGAAACAATAAAATGATATTCATAAGCAAAATCCATTTTTACAACATCAAATGCTATTATTCTCGGTACGATATCAATTTTATACCAAGGTATATATTCGCTCTGTGCTATTTCATTTACTTTGCCTGCATCTGTAAACAATTTCATATAGGATGAATTTGCTATTAGAAGATGGATTGCGTTTGATAAGTTAAATCCTTTTTTGAAACTCCATGGACTTGCCTTTTCACCAAACAGTGTATATGGTGTGGCTTTAAGTGTTCCAACCGTTTTGCTACTAGCCTCAATGGCTTCTTGTGCTTTTTTAATCTCTCCTGCTTGTTTTTTAATTTCTCCATCTAATTCTGTAATTTTAGCCATCAATGTTGCAACAGTTGGGGTATCCTTTGTGGTCGGAGTAGTATTTGCAGGTGGTTGATCATCCTTAACGTATTGCACCGTTGGCGGAGTTAAAGCAACAGATGTTGCAATTTTTTCTAGTTCTTGTGTTTGCTTGGTCGTTTCTTCTATTAGAAATTTTGGTGCCGACGTTGCTTTAATATCAGGAGAACTTGATTTCTTTTCTTCTGGAATTGTAATATATAATTTTGCTGTTGCTACTAACGATTTTTTTGTAGCCTTGTACGCATTTATTGTACCAGTAAGAACACCTTGTGCGGTTTTAATTTTGTCTTGCTCCGCTTTTATTTTGTCTGTTTCGTCATCAACTGATTTATCAAAATCTTTAATTTTTAGACCTGGTGTTGGTATAAAACCCGAGTCTGTGTCAAAGTTTGCTTCTGCAAATTTGTTAGTAAAAGGAGCACTGCTACTTCCGGGAGTAGATTTTTCTGTGTCAATTATAAATTCTGCTTTTGTCTTCCAATCTTTGTAAGTCATCTTGGTGCCCGGACCCACCGTTGGAGGGAACGATGAATAATCTTGTGCAAACCAAATACACCATTTTTCAGGAACAAAAGCATCAATTGGTACTTCTGACCCCTTGCCTGATTGCCCTCTTATTTCTCTTGCTTTATCAATTCTCTCTGCCACAAAGGCTGACGCATTTTTACCTTTGGCTTGTTCAGATTCCTGAGTTTTTGTTATCATCTTTTCATATTTTTCATTTTGTTGATAAAACAAATGAGTCAAAACACTTTCTACTGTTTCAGTCTCTCTCGTTCTTCCTTCGACATCATCCCATAGTGTTTGATTTATATTTGATCCTCCCATCGCATTGTATGCTACAAATTCTGCATTATATTCTGCACCTGCTTCCGTAACAGTCATGTCACTTTTTGTAAACATTATAGGAATATGTCTAGTTGTCTTTTCAGGAATAACAGCATCTCCGTCAACAGTTCTACCTACAAATGTTACCACTAATAAAAACGGTGCTCTAATATAATTCTCGTGTTTTGCAAATTTTGCGGCGGCAAATAATTCTTCATACAGTCCAGCAACACCAAACGGTTCAACAAAAGTCATTGTTCCTCTGGTTAGGTTACTGTTACCCATGCTGTTTATTCCACACACTGTTTCAAAACGAACAGTTTGTATGAAAATATCTTTATCTCGAGACCCACCTGATTGTTTGTATCCTCCGGTACTGTTATCTCTACCATATCCGCCGGATCTAGCAACAACATAAAATCCTGGATTTTCTTTTCCATTGGTAAAAATTTGATTTTTATAACTGTCGGGATTTTCGAGTTGATTCGCAGATAATGCTACTAGTGCAAAATTATAGTTGTAAAGATTATAATCGTGAAGTACGTTATGGCGACCTTTTACACCAGGATAAAATCTGGTCCAATCCCATGATTCAGTGTTTGCCATATTATGCTCCTCCGATGACGGCTCTTATTGTATCTTCTGTGGGGATATAAATGTTAACTCCTGAAACAAAATCAAAAATAGGATCTTCTAGCACACTTGGATTTCTTGATTTAAAAACCCACCATAAATTAGGATCATCATATAAATCACTTGCTAGTAAATCAGGTCTATAATTATATTGTGGTCTTATTTCATATAATACGTCATCAGTAAGTTCAGGAATCTTTCTGTAATTTAAAATATCTAATTGTTGATTCTCCTGCAATGTTGACCCATATAAACTTGTTTTTGAATATATTGACATTAGATCATTCCTTTAGATTCTGTTTCAGAACCTGTTATAAATTTTTCAATAGTAAACTGAGCCTGATCTCTTCTTGAAAATGCTGGTAAGCATTCAATAGTAAATTCTGCTCTTGTTGGTACATTTGTTGCTTTTCCGCTTGCTTCGTCTGTAATTTGTATGTAATCAACGTCTTCATTTAGAGTGTAAAAGAAACTACTGATTACCACAGGCATGTTATTAAATTGGTATGCACCATAACCGTCTAGTCTACACACAGGGGGTGGTGCACCTGAATTACCACTTGACCCAAAACTCATTTTAGTAACAGATCTCAATGCATGAATTGCACCAAGCATATATCTACCATCGGCTAAACTTTGTGCTGAAAATGTTCCAACAATTGATATTGCCTCCAGTTGTGAGTTCTGATATGAATAAAATGTATAATTACTATGCACAGGGTTTAATCCATTATAATTTGCCCTTGTTTGTACAACTATTTGTGGAGTAAAGGGGAAAACAACTGCATTATCTTCTACATCTGCTAGATGCCTTGCAGGACCCTGTAAATAATTTCTGGGAATTCTTATTTTGATACGAGGATCACGTTCATATGCTTTTCCACCTTCTTGCCAAAACTGTTTCAATGGTTCTTCTTTAGCAGGTTCTTTTCCACCTTTGCCTAGTTTTTCGCCAAGCCTTTCAAATGCTCCGCCTAACCCGGTTGCATTTTTTAAATTTTTTACAAGATTGGTACCAAAACCATTAAGACCCGAAGACGTGCTGGTATCCTTGGCTCCTTGCTTTGCGGCATCTTTTGAACGGTTGGAATTTGTTTTCCACCAATCATCTTTATCTGGCATATTATTTTGGCTCCTTTTGGTAACAATATTTATTGCAATTTTTAACTACGTAGTTTATAATACTACTTATACATGGAGACTCTCATGAGAAAAGTAAAATATTTGAATAACAGAGATCTGCTTAAACAGATCCATAAAAGTAAGAACAGTTTTAGTTCGTATGCTGACGACGAGTATGCGACATATGATATCATTTTAGCAAATTTAGACAAAGTTAACAGACTAACAGTAGCAGAAGCAAAGCGTAATCGTGCAGAACGTATCGGTAAACAAGCATACGAGCAAGCACGTGAATCAGGCGATAAAAAGACAAAACTAGCGGATGTTACACCGGATTGGCGTAAAATTGACAAAACTGATTTGATTTTTAGAATCATGACGTTTGATCATATTCCACTAGCACCTGGGCGTAAACGCAAAACCAAAACAGTAGCAGATGAACATGAACGTTGCAACTTTCCTCCTTTTCAACATTGGAAGTATGATGCAAAGGACAACTTAATTTGTGTTGGTAAGAGCCACTGGAAAGGTGGAGTACACAACGGCTATTTTAGCAAGGATCACGGTCGTATTTCGGAAGAACTAGGACGCATGTTCTTAAAACTTGCTGATCGTTATGGAACAAGAAGCAACTGGCGTGGATACACATACAACGACGAAATGCGAGCACAGGCTGTGCTACAACTGTCGCAAATTGGTTTACAGTTTGACGAAAGCAAAAGTGAAAACCCGTTTGCGTATTACACGGCGGCTGTTACAAACTCGTTTACACGGGTACTAAACATAGAAAAGAAAAATCAAAATATTAGAGACGACATTCTACAAGAAAATGGTCTTAATCCTTCTTTCACAAGACAGAATCAAGAAGTGTTTAGAGAGGATAAAGAAAAATTGGCAGAATTTTACAAGAGTATTAGACGTCCAAAAGCAGATTATTAGGTTGACAAACTAAACTAAAATCTCGTATAATATAGAGATTAGTATAAGGAAAGGCATGGCACAATTATTTAAAAAGGCCGCGGTATTCACGGATATACACTTCGGTCTCAAAAGTAACTCAAAAATTCACAACGATGATTGCGAAAGATTCATCGATTGGTATATTGAACAAGCAAAAGCAAACGGCTGTGATGTAGGTATATTCACAGGCGACTGGCATCATAACAGAAGTGCGTTAAATTTAACCACCATGGATGCTAGTTTGCGTTCACTGGAAAAACTAGGTAAGGCATTTGATAAGTTTTACTTTTTTCCAGGCAACCACGATTTGTATTACAAAGACAAACGAGAGATTCACAGTGTAGTATTTGGTAAACACGTACCAGGTATTACTGTGGTAAACGAGCCAATGATCATTGATGATGTTGCATTGGTTCCATGGTTAGTGCAAGAAGAATGGAAAGAAGTTGCAAAGATGAAGTGCAAATATATGTTTGGACACTTTGAACTTCCTAACTTCAAAATGAATGCTATGGTTGAAATGCCTGATACAGGAGAAATCAAAGCAGACGACTTTGCTAACCAAGAAATGGTGTTCACGGGCCACTTCCACAAACGTCAGCAACGCAAAAACATCTATTATATCGGCAATGCCTTTCCACACAATTACGCCGATGCCTGGGATGATGAGCGTGGTATGATGATATTAGAATGGGGAGGTGAGCCCGAGTTCATCGACTGGCCGGATTGTCCAAAATATAGAACTATACCACTTAGCAGATTACTAGATAAAACGGAAGAAATACTTTCTCCTAAAAATCTGTATTTGCGAGTAACACTCGATATTGATATCAGTTACGAAGAAGCAAATTTTATTAAAGAAAACTTTTCAAGTCAATATGATATTAGAGAAATTAGTTTATTGCCTGACACCAATGCTGATGACGAAATAAACAAACTAGAATCAGGCGAAATTGATTTTGAATCAGTGGATCAAATTGTAACAGATCAAATAACAAAAATAGATAGCACAACATATAAACCTAATCTGTTGTTGGATATCTATAGAGGATTATAATGTTTAAAATCAAAACAATAACAGTTAAAAACTTTATGAGTGTGGGTAACCAAACTCAAGCAGTAGATTTTGATAAGAACTTATTAACACTTGTACTAGGAGAAAACCTAGATTTAGGTGGAGACGATGCAGGTTCTCGTAACGGTACGGGTAAAACTACCATTGTAAATGCTTTAAGTTATGCATTGTATGGCGAAGCACTTACAAAAATTCGTAGAGAAAACTTAATTAATAAAACCAACGGCAAAGGTATGTTGGTTACCGTTGAGTTTGAAAAAGACGGTCAAAATTATCGTATTGAACGTGGACGTAAGCCAAATATTCTTAAATTTTTTAGAGAAGATATCGATGTTACTGCTGACGACATTGACGAGTCACAGGGCGACAGTCGTAAAACACAAGAAGATATTATACAATTACTGAACATGACACACACCATGTTCAAGCATTTGGTGGCGCTCAACACATACACTGAGCCTTTCCTTTCACTCAAAGCCAATGATCAAAGAGAAATTATTGAGCAGTTGTTGGGCATCACCATCCTATCCGAAAAAGCAGAACGTCTAAAAGATGAACAAAAGCGTGTGCGTGATGCTATTAGTGAAGAAGAAGCAACAATAAAAGGTATTGAAACAGCAAACAAAAAAGTACAAGAATCAATCGACAATTTAGAAATTAAATCAAAAGCATGGGACGCAAATCAAGCAGAAGAACTTGCAAGAACAACCAAAGCAATTAGTCAATTAATTACGGTTGATATTGATGCAGAAATTCAAGCACATAAAAACAAAGAAGAATGGGATAACAAAAACAACGAACTTACCAATCTTAATAAAGAAAAGGCAAGTTTAGAAAGTAGTTTGTTACGTGCCGAACGCACACATTCAAAATATGAACAAGAATTAAAAGACATTGCAAGCAAAAAATGTTTTACTTGTGGACAGGATTTACATGACGAAGCACATGGAAAAATTCTTGCTGAAAAACAAAATGATGTAACAGAAAGTCAAACTTATATTGACGGCATCGTGTTGCAGTTAAAAGATGTACAAAAGAAAATAGATGACATTGGAAATATTAACGGATGTCCGAAAACATTTTATGATAGCAGTGAAGAAGCATATAATCATAGAAACAATCTTGCAAGTCTAGAAGATCGAAAACGTGAAAAAGAAGAAGAATTAAATCCGTATACAGAACAAATGAAAGAATTGCGTGAACAAGCACTACAAGAAGTAAGTTGGGACAATATTAATGCTCTAACTGAAATGAAGGAACATATGGACTTCTTGTACAAACTGTTAACAAGCAAGGACTCTTTTATTCGTAAGCGTATTATTGATCAAAACTTGGCATTCCTTAACAAGCGTTTACAATACTATCTAGAACGCACAGGATTACCGCATCAGGTATTATTTTTGAACGATTTAACGGTACAAATTACAGAACTAGGACGTGACTTAGACTTTGATAACCTCAGTAGAGGAGAACGAAATAGACTTATTTTATCAATGAGTTGGGCGTTCCGTGACGTTTGGGAAAGTCTATATCAGAACATTAATTTGTTGTTTATTGACGAACTTATTGATAACGGATTGGATGCCGCTGGTGTAGAAAGTTCAATCGGTATTCTTAAAAAGATGGCTAGAGATCGTGGTAAAAACATATATCTCATTTCGCACAAAGATGAACTATCTTCACGTGTGAATAACATCTTGAAGGTAATTAAGGATAACGGATTCACTTCATATTCCAACGACACGGAGGTTGTGAATGCCTAAATCTACCCATGAGTTGCTTGTTCAAGCAATGATGGATTACTATAACGCACAGGAACGCTTTGAAGCAAAAGGTTTTGATGAAACTGGACGCAAAGCACGAGTTATTCTTAGTGATATTAGAAGGTTAGCCACGACCAGACGCAACGAAATACAGGCAAAACGCAAGGCATTAAAAACGGAAAAAAAGCAAAATAAGACTCAAAACCAGAATCAAGACACCTAAATTTAAGGCACGGTAAGTATCACTATGGAGTGGACTTATCAGGGCAAAATAGTACAAGAACTTCCGCAAGATTGCGAAGGTTTTGTTTACCTGATAACAAACACTACCAACAATCGTAAGTACGTAGGCAAAAAATTAGCAAAATTCAAGAAAACACGCCCACCACTCAAAGGCAAGAAAAACAAACGAAGAAGCAAAGTTGAAAGTGATTGGAGAGACTATTGGGGATCTTCAGATCATTTACAGGCAGACGTTGAGGCACTAGGCCCAGAAAAGTTCACACGCGAAATTCTCCATTTTTGTAATAGCAGAGGCTTAATGAGTTATCTTGAGGCTAGAGAACAATTTGAACGCAGAGTATTAGAGACAGACGAGTATTATAACGGAATTATTAATGTAAGAGTAGGCAGTTCAAAGATTCTCAAAGAAGCACTCGAAAAATTAGGCAAAACATAACAGCACATAAGGTTGGCGGGCCAGTTTGCAAATACCGCTGAGTAAAAGGTCCCCTGAGAAGGACACTCGTACACGTTGATCGACCACCACTGTGAGGTAAGCCATCAAACAAATTGGGCCAACTGGTTAACGGAGATTGAATGCTGTCAGTCGAAAACACTGTGTTTGAAAAAACTCTCCGCAACGGAACGAGGCGGGAGGTAGCGTAAGATGCCGCGAAGCGGCTTGCGATAGCAAAGCGATTTGTTAGCAGATTTTTACGTGATGTCGACGTAGGTAGGGGAAAGGTCAGAGCCCCACAAACAGGTGTATAAACAAAAACCTACTTCCAAGTCTTGGCTGTGACGAACTCACATGATGTTCAAGATTAGATGGAACCGTAAACAGGTTCCGTCTGACTGAAACAATCTACATGATGCTAAATTGCTTCGCAATTATTGTTCTTATATATTAAGAAAAAGAAAGTGGTGTTTGAGCGATAGCGAAAAACACAAGTGAACGCAGTTCACTTTACTTGTATTAGTTAATGTAAATCAGGATCTCTTCCGAAACCAGGTTTAACTGAACTAATCTGAATTTCCTTTAACTCGTATTCTTTATGTGGATTCTGTGTACGCATACACTCTATGCAAGTGTGTGCTTCTTCCTGTGAATTAGCAACGGTTATTTCTACACCATTTTCGTACACTATATATTTTGTAATCATCGTGTAAATATTTAGGTAAGTACTTATTACAATTAAACTACGCTATTTGGTTTTATATGTTTCAAACTGTGATTATATAAATACGATTAGGAGATTTTGGTATGAAAATTAATGAAGTTGCTGTTTTAAACGAAGCAAAAAAGATCGATGAAGCACCGTACGGTATGCTAAAAGGTCTAGGCGATAAAGTTGCCGCAAAAATGGGCTCTCAGCGAGCCGCCGACGCTGGCGCGATTGGCAAAGAGGCTAATGCACTTAAAAAGCAGTTTACCAGTTTTTGGAAAAACGCTAATGCACAGCAACCCACAAAAGAAATTATGGTACAGTACCTACAAGCAAAAGGCTTTCCAATTGCTAACACACAGGAATTAGATTCTATTGCAAAAAGTGTAGGTAAACCAAACCCAGGCATAGCACAAAAAATTGCCAAGGGTTGGAAGAACTTTAAAAAAGGTTTACCAAAAATGACCGGTGCAAAACCAACCGCACTAAAACCAAATCTCAACGTGCAGGATGGTGGCAAGGAACAAGAAAAAGTAGCCGCAAGCATGTATGAAGCGGTACCAAAATCCCAAATACTAAGCGACAAAGCAATTGATCAAATTCTCATGTACATTGTTAGAGCAGGATTCCAACAACGTGCTGACCTAGGAGGCGCAAGTTCTTTTGCTCCTAATACCGGGGGTACAGATACTAAACCCACAAGCACAGGTCAATCCGCGGGTGGCATGACACAGGGCAAAGATGGTGTTTGGAGATTTAACTAATGCCAGTTATTAAAGTCGAAACACCCAATGGTGTTCAACAGGTCAACATTGCGGGCAACACTCCCACAGAAGAAGAAATTGCGGCAATGAAAAAACAGTTTGGTATTGGCAAATCAACACAAACCGTAAAAACAAAAGATCCAACTAATGCACTTGGTGCGTTTGCATCAGGCTTTGATGATCCTACGGGACTAAAAGGACTTAAAGACAAAATAGTCAAAAAAATCGACAAGGCTAAAAACGCATACGATGACGGTGATGAAATAGCCAAGGATAAAAAAGGTAACACCGACAGCAAAACCAGAAGTGGTTTGAACATGCTCAAGCAGGAATTGGGATTTGAAAATCCACAACTTATTATTACAGGGTTGAACAAAATACAGCAGGGCAGAGTGCCTAGCAAAAATGAACTATCTGAACTTGCTCCGGTTCTTCAAGCGGTAAGAACAGCATTGGATGATCCACAAGGCAGAAATAAACTGCGAGCCTTGCTTAAATCAATTAGATAAAACTAATTCCAGTATCTTTGGTATTTTTAAAATTTTCCTGAACAAGTTCACCTATTGCTTGTCTTTCTTCAAAGGTGGTTTGATAAGCATCTTTTATTTGAAGTCCACCACGCATATACCAGGATAATCTAATTAGATCGGCAACAATACTCTTTGCTTGATTTTCTAGATCTTTAACGTATTCTATAATTTCAGAAATCGAGAGTGTTGCTACCTTGATACGAAAAAACTTGATTGATCAAACATCAGTGGAACGTTTACTTCTTCCGGTGCTCCTTTATCAACAAGTTCTTGGCTTACCTTGATTCGTCTAGGTTTGATCGTCCAGTTATTTTTTACTTCTTCCAAATGAGTTTCAACCGCTACAAAGGTATCCTTATCTGTGTTGTTAAAGAAATCTCTAATAGCACTTGGATTCGATTCTGTTCCGTCTGGAGTTTCAATAGCAATAACTTGGCTTAGAATCATGTCTAATGTTACAGCACTGAGTTTTTTAAAGCCTTCTTTAAAAGCCTTAAGTTTGTCTTCATCTGGTACATCTTCTCTCTGTAACAACCCTGTAAGTCTTTGCTGTTCGTATGTGGATTGATAAAATCCTGTGCTTTGTTTGTAGGTTAAAGGTTTCATGTGAAACGTTAAATCCTGATACTTGAATGTGTTAGGCCATTCTTTTCCCTGCATTGAGTCAAGCACTTCTCGAAGATCAACCGATGTTTTTTCGGTAGTTGGCTCTTCCAGTCCCATAATCGGAACTTCTACGTCCATGGATTCACCGTATGTGGCAATTCTGATTGCAATTAGGATAGCATCTAAATCAATCATTGGAATATCCCACGGATCGGTGATTAAAGGACAGCAACTTTTTATAACTTCTGCTGTGGCGTCACCGTTCATTAGTGCATCCGGTGTCCTCATTAATAGTTCATCTTTGGCTGTCATTGAATAAATTGGTAATTCTCCAGACCCTGATTTTTCCATTGGGTTGGATTTGTAAAACTTGCCTCCGCTGGGCAAATTCAAGTAAATTTTTGGTTGACGTTTATACTTGCTTAAAACGCTTTGATTTTCCATGGTTGCTATCCTCTATAAATAACGTTATACTAATAATTAGTAAATGTATTTATATACGCACTTAATGGGGATTTAAATAATGGCAAACATATTTGCTGAAATCAACGGCGAACGCATAGAACTAGTCGGAGCGGCTGAAGAAGCCACTATGAAGAAGATTTTGGAGGCAATCCAAAGTGGTAAAGGAACCGGCGGTGTTGGTGGTGCAGTTGGTGGTGGAGCCGGCGGAACAACCGCTGGTTTGGTAAAACTAGGCAAAAGTCTCAATGTTGTTAACGTTGGGTTTAATCTCCTTGGTAAGGTTGTGGGTGGTGTTGTTAAAGGGTTTACCGCCCTTGCACACGCAGGAAGTGCGGCGGTACAGTTTAGCACATCCTTAATTGATGCACAACCAACGGTTGTTGATCTTGCAAAAGGTATCAAAAGTGCAACCGGAGACTTTTTGGGCCTAGGCAGTGCCCTTGAAGCGGTTGTTAGTTTGCTTCAAAAAAACTATAACACATTCCAGCAATTATCATCCAGTGGTATCATGTTTGGTAATAGAATGACCACACTGACCAGATTGGGCACAAAACTGGGCGTATCGCTTGCACAAGCGGCCGGGGAACTTACAAAAAATTCCCAAAGATTGGCGTACATGGGAACCGCAACACAGGGTGCCGCTAAAGCAGTAGAATTAACTGCCGAAATGAGTGATAAGTTTGGCAGAACACTATTACGATACGGAGTAAGTTTTGAAGAACAAAGCGAAAGATACAACGAATTGGTTGCCGCTAATGCTCTAGCAATTCAAAAAGGTACAATGAGCATGAGTTATCTGGTTGAAAATTCAGATGACTATGTCAAGAACTTAAGAAGACTATCAGAAATTTCAGGTAAAACTGCTGACGAGCAAGAAGAAGAATTAAACAGAATGAAACAAAACAAGATGTTTGAAAACTTCCTTGCTACTCTACCAGAGGGTGCAAAACTAGCATCAGAAGAATTAATCAAAGCGGCCAGCACCGGCGGTCCAGCAATGGCTGAAGCAATGCAGGCGGCATTGATGGGAGTTGCACCACTAACCGAAGGCGCACAAAATCTTTCATCACTGATGCCAGGCTTAAATCGAACATTCACAAGCCTAGCCGGACAGGCAAAGGCCCATTCCGGTTCTTTGGAAATGTTTACAAACTCGATGCACAGCCAGTTGATGGGATTAGCACAAACCAACAAAACCTTTGTTGACAAAAATTCAAAATATTTTACCATATTAGGAATGATGGGAGATCAATACGGTGAAGCGGGAAGTTCAATGGCACTATTTACAAACGCTTACCTAAATTCTCAAGCAAGTGCCGCAGGTGAAACAGACACACTAACAGACACATTTATTGAATTAGAACTGGCAATGAAAAAAATTAGAGATGTCTTTAATGAAACCTTCTTACAAATACTAGGTTCCGAGACTGTACAGAGTGCCTTGAAAAAACTGGCAGAAGTTCTTCCAATAATGGCTGACGATTTTAGCAAATTCATGCTGGGAATAACAGAAGACATTAAACAAAAAGGATTCTTTGGTTGGTTAAAGAGTGTTTGGACAGATTTAATGTTGGATCTAAGGCTAGCAATTAATGACAAACTAGGCATTGCTGTTAGTGACAAAGGACTTAAAAGAGATCTAGAAGCAAAATATAGCGGTGCTACCATGGAGGAGTTGGAAAAAGCCAGAAATGAACAAACTACCGACAGTGGCAGAAAATTCCTCAAAGAGATGATCGATGAGAGAGTAAAGGCTAACATTCAACAGACTAAAGATATATTGAGTGGTAGAAGAGACGCTATACTAAAGAAATTTGAGGATTATGAAGTAGGGTGGATGGGAATTGATGATTTAATCGAAAGTTATACAAACAAGCAAGGTCAAACAATGTATAAACTCGATGAGGACTATGAGGGAAAAAGAACTTCCGAGATGTTGCCAATAGATCAAATGCTAAAAGTAATTGATAGATTAAATACATATCAAAAGTTTCTCGAAGACGAAAGTCGTTCGTATTATGACGAAATGACAGGAACTTCCTATCATTATAGGTATAATCCTTTAAGAGATTCGGAAACTTTAAAAAATGCACAACAGTTTGGCGGTATCACTCCAACATACAGAAGTTTTGGCACACAGGGAATGACCGGTTTGACGAAAGAACCTGCGGATACTTTGGCATACATTCACAAAGACGAACGTGTTTTAGATAAGGGTGAAACCGCGAGATATAACAGAATGGCAAATAATGGGGTTGACGGAGGCCAGCATTTGAGTGTAAACTTAAAAGAATCGTTAAATATGATTGCAAATGCAATGAGAGAACAGAACAATTTGACACGCCAGGTTATAAGTGCTGTTGAAAATGCTTAGGAAAATTAGATGAGTTGGAAAAAATACTTTCAGGAATACAAACCAGAAGATACTTCGGGAAAAAATAGTCCTGTATCAGGAGTAGGACAAACAGGTCCTGCTAGAACAAACTATTCATCATATCTACCTGATGTGTATTCTGGACATCCAAACAGAATTGAAAGATACGGTCAGTATGAAACGATGGACGCTGACAGTGAAGTTAATGCCGCTTTGGATATTCTTGCAGAGTTTTGTACGCAGGAAAACACAGAAAACAAAACACCATTCCAACTTTTCTTTAAACAACAGGCAACAGGTTCTGAAACAAAAATATTAAAAAGTTATTTGCAACAATGGGTTGATTTAAATCAATTCGACAGAAGAATTTTTAGGGTAATGCGTAACGTATTCAAATACGGAGATGCATTTTTTGTAAGAGATCCTGAAACATTTAAACTGTTCCACATAGATCCCGCAAAAGTAGACAAGATTATTGTTAACGAAAGCGAAGGAAAACAACCAGAGCAGTATGTTATTAGAGATATCAACATCAATTTCCAACATCTAAGCGTTACACAGAAAAATCCAAATGCTCCAACAGGTCAGGTTGACTATACAACTACCAGCGGTGCATATGGAAGAGGATTTGCTGGATCAAATCCACAGCAGTATGGTTCAAGATTTGAAAAAACAATGAATCAAACAGCAATCGAAGCGGAACACGTTGTACACCTTTCACTAAGTGAAGGACTGGACAGAAACTTTCCGTTCGGAAACAGTTTATTAGAAAGTGTTTTCAAGGTTTATAAGCAGAAAGAATTACTTGAAGATGCAATTATTATCTACCGTGTGCAAAGAGCACCGGAAAGAAGAGTATTTTACATCGATGTAGGTAACATGCCTACTCACCTTGCTATGGGATTTGTTGAAAGAATTAAAAATGAAATTCATCAACGTAGAATTCCAAGTTCAACAGGCGGTGGTACTAATGTTATTGACGCTAGTTTTAATCCACTATCAATTAATGAGGACTATTTCTTTCCAACAACAGCGGAAGGACGTGGTTCCAAAGTAGAAACACTACCTGGCGGTACTAATTTGGGCGAAATTGACGACTTAAAATATTTCACCAACAAGTTATTCCGTGGTTTACGTATTCCAAGTTCTTACTTACCTACCGGCGCAGATGATTCTGCCGCACAGTATAACGATGGTAGGGTAGGCACTGCTTATATTCAAGAATTAAGATTTAACAAATACTGCACAAGACTACAAAATCTTGTTGCATACATCTTTGATAGAGAATTCAAGATGTATATGAATGCCAAAGGCGTTAATATTGACAACAATCTGTTTGATTTAAAAATGAATCCACCACAAAACTTTGCAAGTTACAGACAAAGTGAAATGGATAATGCTCGTGTTAATACTTTTGCTTCACTACAAGAAGTTCCTTACATGAGCAAACGTTTTGCACTAAAACGTTTCTTAGGATTATCACAAGAAGAACTTGCAGAAAACGAAACAATGTGGCGCGAAGAGAATTCAGGAGAATCATTTAACAATGTAGGTGCAGGAGCAGAGATGCGTAGCGCCGGAGTAACTCCAAGCGGTATTCAATCTGATCTAGATACACTCGGATCAACTGAGCCTGATGCAGAATCACCAGAACCACCAGTAGACACAACAGGTGATACACCTGGTGCGGGTGAAACAATTTAAGGTAAATAAAATTATGTTGTTAAAAGAATTTTTCTACTTTGATAAAAACGGTCAAGACTTTGAAGATGACAAGCGTTATGATTCAGAGCGTGATATTTCTGTGATTAAACCCAGCGATACTAGAAAAACAAGACTAACACTTAAACAACTTAACGACATTAGACGTACATCAGAAGCAAGAGAAGTTGAACAAGCCAAAGAAATTGAATTTATACAGTTGATGTACGGTCAACCTGCTCAAGAAGAACAAGCCATTTAATAAAACCATTTAAATACACGCATGAACACAGCGTTTGTATTAGGTAATGGTACCTCTCGACAACATTTAGACTTAGAAACACTGCGTGGCAAGGGAAATATCTATGCCTGTAACGCTGTGTATAGAAATTTTGAGCCTGATGTTTTAATTGCCGTTGATCCTAAGATGGTGCATGAGATAGTAGCAGACGGATATCATCATAATCATGTGGTATGGACCAACTATAATAACGGATACAAAAACTACACCAACCTAAATTACTTCCAACCCAGCCTAGGATGGAGCAGTGGACCTACTGCACTTTTTAAAGCCAGCGAAGATAATCACAACAAAATATACATTCTTGGCTTTGATTACATGGGATTAAACGGCGGAAAACGCTTTAATAACATATATGCGGACACGCAAAACTATAAAAAATCCGCTGAGCCTGCCACATATTACGGAAATTGGCTACGTCAAACAGAGAAAACAATCACTTCTAACCCTAAAATAACCTATGTTAGGGTAATTAATAGTGGGGATTTTTGCCCCGCACAGTTAAATAATTATGATAATTTTAAAACAATTACATATGATCAGTTCCAAAAAGAACTGTAATTTGGTACGTTTTGTCAAAAACGTCAAAAAATCACCTATTTCAGGTGGTAAAAGTGGTTTTTTCGTAAATACACTTGACAGCCTTGCCTATTAACATGAATAAAGGAGAAAAATACAATGTCAGATACAAGCAAATTTGAACAACTGCTTGATCTTCTAGTCAACGAAGACAAAGAAAAAGCAGAAGAACTTTTCCACGATATCGTGGTAGAGAAATCAAAAGAAATTTACCAAGGACTTATCGAGTCTGAGGAAAAGTCAGACGAAGAAGTCGATGAAACTGCGGAAAAAGATGAAGAAGCAGTTGAAGAAGCAACTGATGAGTCTAATGAAGACGAAGTTGAAGAAGCAAAAGACGAGTCCGACGAAGACAAAGTTGAAGAAAACTTTGAAGAAGAGTCAATCGAAGAAATCGGTGGTGACGCAACAGACAGCATGATTGATGCAGTTACTGGCGATAAAGACAGCGATATGGATTTTGACGACGACGGTAAAATGGATGACCATGAAGAAGAACATGGTGACATCGAAGACCGTGTTGTAGACCTTGAAGACGCACTAGACGACCTTAAAGCAGAATTTGAAGCCATGATGGGCGACAAAGAAGAAGGCGATGAGGACGAAGGTGAAGAAGAAGGTGATGAAGAATCAGAAGAAGCCGAAGAGGAAGCAATGGAACCTGCTATTGAGTCAACAGACGAAGAAGCAGACGTTGTAGATGAAGCAAAGGAACCTAAATCCGCTAGCGAAACTATGAGAGAATATGTCGAAAAAGTTTCTGCTCCATCTAATTCCGAAGGCGCTGATGCAACCAAATCTCCAGTAGCAGGTAACGCTAAAGCACCTAACGATGCTAAAGCACACGCTATTGGCGGTGGAAGTGAAGAAAAGGGCGGTAGTGGAGCAAAGCCAAAGGACATGGGAAAATCTTTCGAGAATGAACCAGGTGCTAAAGCAGGCGACACTTTTAGTAAAGCATCTGCACCAAAGAGTGCTGAGTAATTAGGAGTTAGCCAATATGGCATACTTAAGAGAACATCTTACGTTCGATCAGGCGAAAGTCACCCTTGAGTCCCAAGGTGAAGGGGAAAACAAAAACCTTTATTTAAAAGGCATTTGTATTCAGGGTGGTGTTAAAAACGCAAACCAGCGTATCTACCCTGTCTCCGAGATAGGCAACGCTGTAAAGACACTCAAGGATCAGATCGACGGCGGTTACTCTGTACTAGGTGAAGTTGATCACCCAGATGATTTAAAGGTCAATTTAGATCGTGTATCGCATATGATTACAGATATGTGGATGGATGGACCCAACGGGTTTGGCAAGATGAAAATTTTGCCAACCCCAATGGGCAATCTTGTAAAAACCATGTTAGAATCAGGTGTGAAACTGGGAGTCAGTTCACGTGGAGCAGGTGAAGTTAATGAATCCACTGGAGAAGTTAACGGGTTTGAGATCATTACAGTTGATGTGGTGGCCCAACCAAGTGCGCCAGGTGCTTACCCAACACCAATCTATGAACACTTTATGAATACAAGAGGTGGTTATAGTGCGATGATGGCGGCGCATGAAGTATCGAAAGATGCTAAAGCACAGAAGTATCTCAAAGAACAGATGCTACGAGTCATAAAAGGCTTGCAGTAACATAAGGAGAAGCCAATGAGTGATATGTTTAATAAACTTTTTGAAACAGGCTTGCTAGGTGAGGAAGTTCGTTCTGACTTACAAGAAGCATGGGACCAAAAAGTGAAGGAAAACAAAGACACTGTTACTGCTGAACTCCGTGAGGAATTTGCGAAACGCTACGAGCATGATAAGCAGAACATGGTCGAAGCAATCGACAATATGGTTTCCGAACGTTTAGAATCAGAAATTGCTGAAATTGCTGAAGATAAGAAAGCACTTGCGGAAGCAAGAGTTGAATATAAGAAGAATATCGGTGAACATTCTGAGAAACTGCAAGAGTTTATGCTCAAGCAGTTGACTAAAGAAATTGGAGAGTTACACGAAGACCGTGCTAAGGTCAGCGAAAACTTTTCAAAATTGGAAGACTTTGTTGTTAAGCAACTCGCAAAAGAAATCAATGAGTTTGCAGAAGACAAAAAAGATTTGGCAGAAACCAAGGTAAAACTTGTAAAAGAAGCCAAAGAAAAATTTGCAGAAGTAAAAGCAAAGTTTGTTACTAAGTCAGCAGACATTGTTAAGGAAACTGTAAGTAAAAAACTTGCTGAAGAGATTAAACAGTTGAAAGAAGATATTCAATCGGCTCGCGAAAATCACTTTGGTAGAAAACTATTCGAAGCGTTTGCTAATGAATATTCTAACTCATACTTAAACGAAAAATCAGAAACTGCGAAGTTAATGAAAATCGTTGCTGAGAAAGAAGAAGCGTTGGCTGAGGCTAAGAAAACCATCACAGAGAAGGATACTCTAGTTGAATCTAAGCAAGCAGAAATTGCTAAAGCGAAAGACGACGCGAAACGTGTTGCAGTGATGAATGAGTTGTTGACTCCACTTGGTAAAGACAAAAGAGAAATTATGTCAGAACTATTAGAGTCAGTGCAAACTGAAAAATTGCACACAGCATTTGACAAGTACCTACCAGCAGTAATGGAAGATAAAAAACCAACCATTGCGAAAAAACAGGCATTAAATGAAGGCACAGAAGTAACAGGCAATAAAGAATTCAAACAACCGGTAGAAGAAAAGTCAAACTTAATTGAACTCCGCAAATTAGCGGGATTAAACTAAAAAGGAGAAGGACAAAATGTCAGAAATGATCAATGAAAATTGGCAGGCAACCAAAGGCGCATTGCTTGAAGGCCTAAAAGGTCACAAGAAAAGCGTTATGGACGTCACTCTCGAGAACACTAGACGTTATCTCGCTGAGTCGGCAACTGCTGGTGCAACTTCCGCAGGAAATGTTGCAACACTAAACAGAGTGATCCTTCCAGTAATTAGACGTGTAATGCCTACAGTTATCGCAAACGAAATTGTTGGTGTACAGCCTATGACTGGACCAGTTTCACAAATTCACACATTAAGAGTACGTTACTCAGATGCAGTGAACTCAACTTCAGGAACAGACACAACTGCTGGCGACGAAGCATTATCACCATTTAAAATTGCAACTGCTTATTCAGGTGCATTGGATGATAAAGCGGCGGCTACAGCGGCTTTAGAAGGTCTACCTGGTAACAAGTTGTCAATTCAAATCTTAAAACAAGCAGTAGAAGCGAAATCACGTAAACTATCTGCTCGTTGGACATTTGAAGCGGCACAAGATGCTCAAGCACAACAAGGTATTGACATCGAAGCAGAAATTATGGCGGCACTTGCTCAAGAAATTACTGCTGAGATCGATCAAGAGATCCTTGCTTCATTAAGAGCACTTGCTTCTGATGAAGAAGCATTTGACCAAGCGGCTGTAAGTGGTACTGCTACATTCGTTGGTGACGAACATGCGGCACTTGCTGTTTTAATTAACAGAGTTGCTAACAAGATCGCACAACGTACACGTAGAGGTGCTGGTAACTGGGCAGTTGTTTCGCCACAAGCGTTAACAATTCTTCAGTCTGCTACAACTTCAGCGTTTGCAAGATCAACTGAAGGTACATTTGAAGCACCAACAAACACTAAGTTTGTAGGTACTTTGAACAATGCTATGAGAGTATATGTTGATGCATATGCTTCTGATAACACTTCAGTGCTTGTAGGTTACAAAGGTTCATCTGAGGCTGATGCGGCGGCATTCTACTGCCCATACATTCCTCTAATGTCTTCAGGCGTTGTATTAGACCCTGATACATTTGAACCAGTAGTAGGTTTCATGACAAGATATGGTTATGTAGAGTTAACAAACACTGCATCATCTCTTGGTAATGCGGCTGACTACTTAGGTGAAGTTACAATCAGTAACGTATCATTCTCTTAATAGAGAGTAGTACAAAAGTAAGAAAAGGGCGGCTTTATGTCGCCCTTTTTTTATGACTTCTTAAATATTAGTATGAGTAATATAAGAGAAGTTACAAATAGTCTGGATTGGCCTAACGTTGAAAGTGATATTAGAGAACTTACAAAAACTGCTCCAGAATTTAAATTTGACGTGGCTAGATTCTGTGCAGGCATGCGTTCTGAAATTAATAAACTAAGTCAAATAGAATTACAATACCGTCAACAAAAAAGAGATAGCACAATACAAAAGCATAAAGATCAATGCAATAAAATTAATCGTGCTATAAAAGACTTTAGTTCTGTACATCTTATGCATCTCTTTACTAGAGTTGACTAAATACATTACACGTTAGAAAGGGCCGACACAATGTTGGACTTATGCTGTTTAACCCACAGCGTAGACCTAGAACGTCAACAAGGAGAAAAAAATGGGAAGACCAATTAATAAAAGAAAAATCGGACAAGGTACTGGCAAAATTTTATGTTCTGCATACTACTTTGCAACTGCGTCTGAAGTAAACGGTGCTACAACTCCGGCATGGATTGTATCACAAAGATCTACTAACAAGTTCATTGTTACTGATGGAACTACTACACAGACTCTTAAATTAGTTAATAAATCAGCAGGCGGCTTAGGCTCAGGCGAGTTTATTATTAATGCTGTCTTAGATGATTCATCTGTAGTACAAGTTACAAAATTACGTAACAGAACTATTCAGTATGAAGGCGGAACTGCAAACGTTGCAAATGTTAAATTTAACATTGGAAAAGGCTTAACTGTAGGCTCTACAACTGACGCAACAGCAGAAGTTGAAGGTCAACAATAATAACTAATAGAAAGGGCAGAGTTCGCTTTGCCCTTTTCTTTTGACTAAATAATGCTATAGACAAAGGATCCTAACATATGGCTGTAGATGTACTAAAAGTAACCGGTGATTACAAGATTATAACAAGTTCTTCATCAGGAACTCAACTCACCTTGGACACGCCAGAAGTAAGAATTACGGGTGATCTTACAGTATTAGGTAACACAACTACTATCGATACAGCAAACATGACTGTTGAAGATAATATAATTGAACTTAATACAGGCGAAACATCACCAACTGGTATTAGTTTAGGTACAGCAGGTCTA
>Ga0208150_1000016_pt1 | contig 71462 bp, 71 predicted proteins | sample DEB08_DNA_8_FD_184534 | JGI IMG/M metagenome (GOLD analysis project Ga0208150, IMG submission 184534) | Aqueous microbial communities from the Delaware River and Bay under freshwater to marine salinity gradient to study organic matter... | ecosystem: Environmental > Aquatic > Marine > Coastal ...
TGCTCCGTCAGGCTTTCGCCCATTGCGGAAAATTCCCCACTGCTGCCTCCCGTAGGAGTCTGGACCGTGTCTCAGTTCCAGTGTGTCTGATCGTCCTCTCAAACCAGATACTGATCGTCGCCTTGGTGAGCCATTACCTCACCAACAAGCTAATCAGCCGCGAGCTTTTCTTTAGGCGGATAAATCCATTTCACTCTAAAGCATATGGGGTATTAGCAGTCGTTTCCAACTGTTGTCCCCCTCCTAAAGGTAAATACTCACGTGTTACTCACCCGTCCGCCACTTGAGTTAAAAACTCTCGTACGACTTGCATGTGTAAGGCATACCGCCAGCGTTCATCCTGAGCCAGGATCAAACTCTCTTAAAATTTCCTTAAATTTTTTAATTTCGTTTCAAGAATTAACTTAAAACTTTGATGTAATTTGTTAACCTAATTATGTTACATAATGGCGATGTAATTATTTTATAGTTTTTAAAAGAAAAATAATTAAAAATTATAAAAATTCTGGAAAATACTTTTATTATTTATAAATGAAAATTAATCGGAATATTTAAAAATACTTCATTTACCCAGCAAACTAGATTATTTGAAAGATGTTCTACATGATTAAAACTTATTTTTAATGCGTCTTGATTTGTTTTTTCATAAAGTTCTTTCAATAATCGATCCGGAAGGAAATCAACCCCTAATCCATAATAATTTTTGATTAAATGTTCAGTAATTTCTGGTTTATTAGTATACCACTCTTCTCGAATAGAATTTGGAATTGGATATTTGTACCATAAATCTGGTAAATTTCGGAAAATCCGAACGTCTTGACCATATTCTGTTAACATCTGAGCCAAATTTGGATTATCAATTTTGACTAAATCTTCAGCTTTATAGAATTCACCTTCTTGTGGTAAATACGGCATGGTAAATGCAAGTCGACCTAACATATCAACAGTATGCCCTAATAGAGCTAAACCAATAGTTGAACCGATATCAATTCCAAGAATAACTGGGAAAATACCAATAAACGCTGTTAAATACCATTCTGTCAAAACTCTCAGTGTATTAAATGGTTGTTGATAAGGATTAAACATTAACCACCACCATAAAGTAGCCCTCATTTGACATAATGTTTTAAATATTTTTAAGAATTCATAAGCCCATTCTTGAATATCTCTAGCAAACATAATTGTAAGCTGTTGATTTGTAGCGAGTTGAATTAATTCAGCCAGCCAGTTCGGTAAGTAAGCAGGACTAGTTGGACCAGACTCTACCACGAACAAGTTAAAGAATCCTTCTGTAGGATCTGTGTAAAAGTAAATAAGAGGTGGATTAAAAGGTGCACCTTCTGGTTTAAAAATATCAATATAACCTCTTTCAGAGATTAATTGAGTTACTGAATTTAATGATTCGACATCAATTATTGTCATTAGAATTTAGTTCCTTTTGATTGTAATCATTTTAACAATAAAATCATAATTTTTATTTACCCAAACATTATAACTTTCGACTCCAAAATAAAATACTATCGGGATAGTAGGATTTGAACCTACGACACCCTGCTCCCAAAGCAGGTACTCTACCAAGCTGAGCTATATCCCGACAAAATTTGTATGTTTAAAGCTGAATAGTAATAAACTGATACAATATGTACTATATCATACATCATCAAATATTAGCAACCTTTTTTGATAATATTTAAATTTTAGAACTGTGTAAATTTAGGTGATTATAATCTAAAGTAAGTTTTTATATAATTCATCACGTGCTTTTTGTTTATTTTCAATGTAATTTATTACATCTTGAACTGTAATAATATCAATCACATCTTCATAAGTAATTTCTATATCAAAAGTAATTTCAAACATTGCCATGAGTTCTAAAAGATCTCTTGAATCAGCACCTAATTCCAGTTCAAGTTTAGTTTCAGGCTGGATTTCCGTTTCATTGAGACTAAATTGATAACTTAAGATTTTTTGGACTTTCGATAAAGTCATAGACATAATTAGGAACCTGACACTAACTTAAAAAGTTAAATCTTAAGATATTTTAAGCCATATTTTATAACAGCTAAAATATTTTAAGATTTAGTTTATTTATTTATGATTTATTTGCAGTAATGTAATCTAAAGCATCTTGAACTGTAGTAATTTTACCTGCTGCATCATCATCAATATCGATTTCAAATGCTTCTTCAAATGCCATAACTAATTCAACAACATCTAAAGAATCAGCACCTAATTCTTTAGTAAAGTTAGATTCAGGTACAACTTTTTCAGCTTCAATACCTAATTGATCAGCAACGATTTGTTGAATTTTACTAAGAGTTTCGTCTGACATATAATGCTCCTTAAATAATGTAAATAAATATGTATATTTATATATTTATAAATATATAGATACTATAGTAAATGATAAATTCTCATAGGTCTATAGTTAATATATGTTAATTTCTTTTTAAAAAGAAATTAACATATGTAATTATACCATATAAATTAAGAAATAATTTATAATTTTTGCTGAATAAGAAATTGAATTAATTTGGTTAATTGATATACACTTCCGCGATTTACTGTATAAATAGGAATATCGTACTGTAAGGCTAATTTTTTAAGTTTTAAATTTTGTTTTAAATGTTTTTTTAAGCCGATAACTAAACTCGCTTTCTTAATTTCTTTTGTCAAAATAAGTTTAATACCTAATTTTGAAACAGCTTCTTTAATTAAATTATTCGAAAGTGAATATGTATAAATTAATAATTGTTTCGTTTTTGTATTTCGGAGTTTTATTCCACTAGATTTATTTAAAACAGCCCAATCATTATTAGTGAAAGTTATTACATTTTTTAAATTTCGAGAAGATTGAAATATTGATCGCGAGTTTGTTTGTAATTTATGATAATTAATATTTGGTATTTTGTTTGAACCTAATTGTCGAATTTGAGTTACGGAATAAGTTCCACGTAATAATAAATCGATTGAATCTTGAATTTCTTCATGTACAGTCCAATAGTTCGGTTCATTAATTTCAATAGCAATTTGAAATGCAGGATAAGCTTTACGTTCAAGAATACTTTTTTGCGTCCCTCTTCGTTTTGCTTCTTCATCACTTAATGTTACATATTGAATACCACCAATTAAATCTGCTAACGGTGGATTTTTAATTAAATTTTCTAAACAATTACCATGAGTAGTACCTACTAATTGCACTCCTTTTTCAGCAATAGTACGCGCTGCTATAGCTTCAAGTTCTGTACCAATTTCATCAATAATAATTACTTCGGGCATGTGATTTTCCACTGCTTCAATCATAACTTGATGTTGTAATTCAGTTTTGGATACCTGCATACGTCGAGCTCGTCCGATTCCTGAATGTGGTATATCAGTGTCACCTGCGATTTCATTCGAAGTATCTATAATAATAACTCGTTTTTCCATTTCATCAGATAATACTCGTGCAATTTCACGAATTATTGTAGTTTTACCGACCCCAGGACGTCCCAAAATCAGAATAGATTGCCCTGATTCTAATAAATCACGAATTATACTGATAGTCCCAAAAATAGCTCGTCCAACTCGACATGTTAATCCACTAATAATCGATTGTCTATTACGAATACAGCTGATTCTATGAAGAGTTCGTTCTATTCCTGCACGATTATCATTACTAAATTTACTAATACGCTTTGTAATATAGTCGATATCTTGCCACGATATAATCTTTTGTGATAAATATTCTGGGCCTGTATCAAAACGTGCTTCAGGCCTACGCCCTAAATCGATAACAATTTCAATTAATTTATCTTTGTTGGAATGGTTATTTAAATTTTCTTGAATAAAAAATGGTAGATTCTCGAGTAATTTATCTAAATCTTCAGATTCCGTCATAAAATTTTAAATTTATTCTAACTTTCTAGTTTATATTATAACTAGAATAGTTAACATAAACTTAAAAAGTTAGATTTCATTTAATAGATTTAAAGTAAAAACTAAAATTAGAATTTAAATATATATTTTTTTTATTTAGCCATTTCAACTAATTCAGTAAACGTTTGACTATCTAACACAGCAATTTGTGCCAACATTTTTCTATTTAAATCAATATTAGATTTTTTAAAGTTATGAATAACACGACTATATGATGAACCATTTAATTTTGACGCAGCATTAATTCGAGTAATCCAAAGCTTTCTAAAAGTCCGTTTTTTTTGTTTTCTTCCTACATATGAATAGCGTAAAGCTTTCATAACTTGTTGATTGGCTACTCTGAAAAGACGAGAATGAGCTCCTCGGTATCCTTTTGCAAGTTGTAAGATCTTTTTGCGACGTTTACGTGCTACGTTTCCGCGTTTAACTCTAACCATAAATTTTAATAAGGTAACATTAATTTAATAGGTTTACTATCACTAGGACTTACACAGATTGTGCGTGATAATTTGCGTTTTTGTGTTTTTGATTTATGCATTAAAAGGTGACCTTTATATGCATGTCGACGTAAGAAATTTCCAGCTGCTGTTTTTTTATAACGTTTTAGAGCTGCTTTTCGAGTTTTTAACTTAGGCATAAGATTTTAGTTTTTTTGAGTAGTGTATAATTCTTTAAAATATAATTTAGCTTTTAAAGGATGCGAATAAATAGTTTTATCCCCAGATTTCCAATCAACAGGACAGGCTTGTCCTGGATGTTCTTTGAGATATTGAATTGATTCTAGAACACGTAGGATCTCATTTATACTTCTACCACATAATAAATTGTTAACTGTATAATATTGAATCACTCCCTCTTTGTCAATAACGACAACGCCCGGGAATGCCATTCCATCATCTGTAAGGAATTTATAATCGCTTGTAATTTTGTGGGTCAAGTCAGAAACAAGTGGAAATTTTAAATTAGCTAATCCTCCTTCATAACGACTTGATAACAAACTTCGTAAATGCGAAAAAGGACTATCAACTGAAATAGCTAAAATTTGAGTAGATAATTTTCGAAATTCAGCAATTCGATCACTTAAAGTAATCAATTCAGTAGGTGAAACAGGGGTAAAATTAGCAGGATAAAAAATTAAAACTACGTATTTCTTCCCCCGATAATCCGAAAGTCTAATTTTTCCTAATTTGTTATTAAAAACCCCAACCGTAAGAAAATTTGGTGCTAATTTCCCAATTTGAGGGTAATTTATCATTACACTATTAATTCATCTAATTAGAATATTTAATTAAAAAATATTATCACAAAAAAATTGGTAGAGCAATTAAAAATAAACTGCTCTATTTATATACGAAAAAGATATTTCGTATTATTTTTTGGCTGGTTTTGCCGGAGCTTCAACTTCAAGAAGTTCATTTACAGCAAAGTTGTTTGTATTTGTACCACTGTAGTTCACATTTTCAAATCGAACTACGGCAGGGTAGCGAATACCACTTGTATCAATAGTCGCTACTACACCAACTTGATTAAACCAGTAAGATTCAGGACGAAGAATTTTAACCTTTGAGCCGCGACTAACCATAATTATATAAGTTTTATTAATGTTTATTACTAATTTTATAATAAGTGAAGATATAAATAGTAATCATAAAATTTTAATTTTTTTTAGAAAAATCAAGAATAAATTATTTTTTCGTAAAAATTGGTTTTAGAAATTTAAACATGTTATAATCAGTAGTAAGAATACTAATATAGAAAATTAATAATAAATATCTATTATGTGGCGTAACATATTAAAAAATACTTTATTTGGAATAATACTATTCAGTATTACAAGTATTGGGGTAAAGAAATTTAATCCAAGCGAAGCACTTCCAGATACAAATATAACAAATAATACTGAAGTAAATCAGAATGTAGTAAGTTCTAGAATGACATACGGTCGATTTTTAGAATATTTAGAGATGGGATGGGTTAAACAAGTAGATTTATATGACAATAGCCGAAATGCCATTGTTGTAGCTGTAAGTCCAGAATCAGATGATCGAGCTCAAACAATTCGTGTAGAGATTCCGGTAGGCGCGTCTCAATTAATTCAAAAATTGAAAGAATATGATGTAGATTTTGATGCACATCCAGCAGAAAATAAAAATCTTTGGATTACGGTTGCAAGTAATGTATTATTACCAATTCTTTTTGTAGGTGGTTTATTCTATTTCTTCCAAAATTCAGAAAACTTCCCAGGGGGTTCAGGATCGTCTCCTATGAATATTGGAAAATCGACAGCAAGATTTGAAAAACGTCCAGATACTGGAATCTTTTTTGACGATATTGCTGGTATTGATGAAGCAAAAGCTGAGTTTGAAGAAATCGTATCATTCTTAAAACAACCAGATAAATATACAATTGTAGGTGCAAAAATTCCTAAAGGTATTTTATTAGTAGGCCCTCCAGGTACAGGTAAAACGCTTTTAGCAAAAGCCATTGCAAATGAAGCTGATGTACCTTTCTTTAGTGTTGCCGGTTCCGAATTCGTTGAAATGTTTATCGGTATTGGTGCTGCTCGTGTTCGAGATTTATTTAAAAAAGCTTCTGACAACGCTCCATGTATTGTTTTTATTGATGAAATTGATGCTGTAGGTCGAGAACGTGGTGCTGGTGTTGGTGGTGGTAATGATGAACGAGAACAAACACTAAACCAACTATTAACTGAAATGGATGGTTTTAAAGAAAATAAAGGGGTAATTGTTGTAGGTGCAACAAACCGAGTAGATATTTTAGATTCTGCTTTATTACGACCTGGAAGATTTGATAGACAAGTAACAGTAAATTTACCAGATCGATTAGGACGAGTTGGAATTTTAAAAGTTCATGCGCGTAATAAACCAATTGGCGAAGACGTATCATTAGTTCAATTAGCAAATAGAACCCCAGGTTTCTCAGGTGCCGATTTAGCTAATTTATTAAATGAAGCTGCAATTTTAGCAACTCGTTACAAAAAGACATCCATTACAAAAAATGAAGTAAACGAAGCGGCTGATCGGATTATTGGTGGTATTGCTGGTACACCAATGGAAGATAATAAAAATAAACGATTAATCGCATATCATGAAGTAGGTCACGCTATTACGGGATCTGTTTTAAAATCTCATGATGAAGTTGAAAAAATTACATTAGTTCCTCGAGGAGCTGCAAAAGGCTTAACATGGTTTACTCCAGAAGAAGATCAAAGTTTATTATCACGTTCTGAGTTATTATCACGTATTATTACGACTTTAGGTGGCCGTGCAGCTGAACAGGTTGTTTTTGGTACTCCAGAAGTAACTACCGGAGCAAGTAGTGATATTCAACAAGTAACTAATTTAGCACGCCAAATGGTAACTCGTTTTGGTATGTCAAATATTGGACCTATTGCATTAGAAGATGAAAATAATGGTCAAGTATTCCTAGGTGGAAATATGGGTCAAGATGGTAGTGCATTCGCTGAAAGTATTGCTGATCGAATTGATGATGAAGTTTGTAAAATCATTAATTATTGTGAACAAAAAGCTATCGAAATTATCTTAGATAATCGTGTAGTTATTGATTTAGCTGTAGAACGATTATTAGATGTAGAGACTTTAGATGGTGCAGAATTCCGAGAATTAGTAAGCACATACACAGTATTACCAAATAAAAAAACTCCATACATCTCAAAATTTAGTTAGTTTTTTCATTAGAAATTTTAAATTAAAGTTAGTTATTAATGAAAATAACTAACTTTAAACCTCTTTAATATTTAACAAAATAAAAAATTTTTTAGTTCTTTTACTTTAATTTCACGCAAAATTCTCTTTATTTGAATTTTAAGATAGATTATTAATCTACTTAAAAAACTATTGCTATATAACTTTTCTAAAGATACAATACAATAAACAAAACTATATATTTTCGATTTTAATTGAAAACTTAATTAAATTTTAAAATAAAACTTATGGCAAAAAAAAGCATGATTGAGAGAGAAAAAAAGCGTATTAAGTTAAATAATAAATACGCTGCAAAAAGAGATCTCTTATTACATGAGTATCGCACAACAGATGATTTCACTTTAAAATTAGAAATTCATTCAAAAATTCAGAAATTGCCACGTAATAGTGCAAAAATTAGAATTCGAAACAGATGTTGGAAAACAGGACGTCCACGAGGATACTATCGTGATTTTGGAGTTTCGAGACACGTATTACGTGAAATGGCACATCAATGTCTATTACCAGGGGTTACAAAATCAAGTTGGTAAAAAATATGACCGATTATAAAGATAATCGGTTATATTCATTTTTAAATATCAAACTGATTGCCGCGACGATATTGTAAGTAGGCTGCAACAAAAAGTCCTAGAGCACTTACTGTGATCATACCTAAAACGATTCCAGATAATAACGGTTCTACCATTTATTTTTACTTATAAAATATAAATATATAATATTTATTATACTACTACAAAGAATTAATTTTAATTGAATAGAATTAAAATATGATCTTCTACTATATTATATAAATTAAAATTTTTTATTTAATCTATATTTAATTGGTTTATCTAAAACCAATCGCAGCTTGCCAAACAAACGCTAATAATAAGAAGAAAACTGGAATGATTGGTAAAACATCAACAATTGGTGCAAAAGCAGTGTAGGCTTCTGGTAATCGAGCTAAAAGTAAATTTTCCATAATTAAAACCTATAAGTATATAAAAATTAATAATATTAAATGTTCTCAATTTAATATTATTAATTTTACTATAAAAAAAATTAAAAAATTGATTTATATCGGCATATTTTTTTTAATCTAACTTCTTTTCATATACAATTATGCAATAGTATTAATACTAGTAAAAACCAATCTAATATTTTTAAAATAAGAAATAATTATGACAGCAGCTTTTTTACCTTCAATTTTAGTACCTATTGTTGGTATTATATTCCCAGCTCTTAGTATGGCTTTATTTTTCATTTACACGCAAATTGATGATATTGCTTAATTAAATGAATAATATACCATTTAACAAATGGTATATTACTTATTTAATTAAAGAATGCTAATGAACAACAAAAAACCAAATTTTTTTATTTTATTTTAAAAATTCTTGATAAATATTTAAATAAGATTTTGATTCACGCAAAATGAGTCGAAATTTAAATTTATTTTAACTATCAAATAATACAAATTATTAGTTTTTCGTCTATTTTAATGAAGAATAGTTAGTTAACAGTGATTTAAACATTATTATTTATTTCAGCTGTAACTAACTAATGTAAATAGACTAAATCATTAAATTTATAATGATAAAATTTTATTACTCAAGATCTTTTCGATTAGGATTTCTTGATGGATCACTTGAAAGGAATCCAAAAATAAATAAAGAAACAAAAAAGATAACTGTTGTATAAACTAAGATTTTTAAAGTTAACATTAAATTTTTCCTAGGAATTATTTCTAATATTATTAATTATACTAAAATATTCTAAATCTGAATAATTTAATTTCTTTTAAGCTGGATCATAAGATAATTATTTATAATGTTGACTCAATTTCAGTTTTTTTTAATAATGGATAAATTTTAAAAGCTGACATTTCAATTTGTTTAATTTTCTCATTTTGATTGGCTTTTCGAAAAGAAATATAACCTTCAACTACTATGTAATCATTTATTTGATAGTATTTCATAACATCATGTGAAAGATTTCCCCAGACGTTTAAATGAAAAATATCTAAATAATTTTTATTTCGAACTTGTGGAAATTGAACCACAAGTTCTGTTAATGAAATATTATTTTTAAAAAAACTCTGAATGGGTTTTTCAATAATTTTCACAATAAAAGTACTATAGTTCATAAAAAACAGTTTTAAAATAATTAAATAACTAGATTTTTTTGCTTTTGAACATCTTCGAAGTTAATATCACGTAGACGTTTTAATAAACGAATGAAATACTCTAAGAAATAATCATCTAATTGCATAATTTCGCCCGGATCAATTTTGAATGTTTTATATAAATCAAAAGTATATTTTGAAAAATTGTTCTCAACATTTAAAATCTCAACAAACGCTAAACGATCACTAATGTTTTGTCCCCATTCAAAAAATCCTAAGAAAGAACTTGATAATTTTAAAAGTGAAATAGGAATTCGTTTTACTTGGGCAGACTGACCTGCTAATTGCTCACATAATTTTATAATTTCTGACGATAACCATCCTTTAGGTCCACCTAAAAAGAAAGTTTTATTTTCAGTTTTTGGAAGTTGTAAAGCTCGTAAGCAGAATTTAGCAATATCTTGTGTATCCATATAAGAAACACTTGTATTTTCATTTGTAATCCAAATGGGTAAATCTTCTAAAATTGGAATTGCATATTGTTCAATTAAACCTTGGTAGAATCCAGATAAACGGAAAATAGTATAAGGAATATTTGATTCTTTTAATTTAATTTCAATCCCTTGTTTCATTTCCATTAATGGGATATTTGAAAATTGCTCTAAATTTAAGGCCGAGCAGAAAATAAATCGACGGATATTTGCTGTTTGACAAGCTTCTACTAGGGCTAATTTTCCATCCCAATCGACTTGTTTAATTGTAGATAAATCAGATGGGCGACTAGTTGAAGCATCCACAACTGCAGTAATTCCTCGTAAGCATGGCGGAATTGTTTCTGGTAATGTTAAATCACCATACACAAGTTCAGCCCCCCATTCTTTTAAAAAAGCTGCTTTTCGCAAATTTCGAACCATACATCTAACTTGGTATCCTTTTGTCAAAGCTTGAAGTACAACTTGACGTCCTAATGTTCCTGTACCACCAATAATTAATAAACTCATATGTATATAAATAATTTTTTTGTCTGTATTTACTTAACCAAAAATTGTACTTTGTAAAATATCTTGTGCTTCAATATTAACTAATTCTTTTTTAGTTAAAACTTGACCGCGACTATCAAATATTCGATTTGCTTGACGCATTCTTGCTCGATCTAACGCATTTTTTACACTACGTGCATTAGCAAATAAAGGACGTTGTTTTCTTAATGTGATGTAATCAGTTAAAGCAATTTCTGCTTCAGGAGTTAATTGATACTGTTGCTCTTCTAGCATCATTTTCGAAATCTTTAATAACTCTTCTGTTGTGTAATCTGGGAAATCAATATGATTAGCAATTCGTGATGATAAACCAGGATTTGATTCATAGAATTTATCCATGGGTTCTTTATAACCGGCTAAAATTACAACTAAATCATCTCGTTGATTTTCCATTACTTGTAATAAAATTTCAATGGCTTCTGAGCCATAATCTCTTTCATTATCAGGTTTGTATAAATAATAAGCTTCATCAATAAACAAAACACCACCCATTGCTTTTTTTAAAACTTCTTTTGTTTTAGGTGCTGTATGACCGATATATTGTCCAACTAAATCATCTCGAGTCACTGTTAATAAATGACCTTTTTGAACATAACCTAATTGGAATAAAATATCTGACATTTTTAATCCAACAGTTGTTTTACCTGTACCAGGACTTCCTGTAAAAGACATATGTAAACCAGGACTTCCTGCTGTAATGCCTAAATTTCTTCTTAATTTATCAATTAATAATAATGCTGCAATTTCACGAATTCGAGCTTTTACTGGGGCTAAACCAACAAGTTCTTCATCTAATAAATTTAAAATTTTAGCAATTTCTGTTTTAGTGTACTCTTCTTGCAAATTAACCATTGTCATATTCATAAGACGTGTATATATATTTATTTAATTTTTAGAATAATCAGTTTGTTAAATAGTAAATCGGTTAAAGTTTAACCGATTTAATAATGTAACGTAAAGGTTTTAATGTAATTAAAAACTAGGAATGCTTGAAAGACAAATAAAAGCAAATCCTGCGCTACCACATGCGCCTACAAAGAATCCACCTTTGAATTGATCCCAAGCTTTTTTCGTTTGTAATTCATTTGAACCTTCCACACTTGGTGTTTTTTCTTGCCCAAACGCTGCTACACCATAGATTGTTAAGCCTAATGTTAAGATTAAAATTAATCCAATAGTCGAAAGGAAACCTGCGAATAAAGCAATATCAGAATTACGTAAAGGTCCTAACTTAACAAATGGTCCAATTAAGAAGTAACCATGCGCTAACCCAATTTCTAAACCTCTTAATAAAGGTGTTAAACCAGATCGATATGCAGGTAAATTTCTTAAAATAGCTCGAGTTACTGCAGACGATGTTATTGGCGTTGCTAAATGGCCTACAAATGGATCATCATTATAGGGTTTAATAAAATTAGCCATAAATTTAACCTAAGTTTTAATGAAATTAATAGTCGAATTTTTAATTAGTAAGAACATATTTAAAAATTCATGAAAATTTTTACCAACCAAAATTTAAATATAGATTACTATATAATATATATTATATTATATATATAAAAATTTTATAAACTTCATTTTTATAAATCAAAAAGATATTATGATAGTTACTATTGATTACTTTTTATTGTTAGGATTTTGTTTCGCGATGGCATCGGGCTTATTTTTAGGACTAAAGTCAATTAAGTTAATTTAGTATTTAATTAGAACATAAAAATGAATAAAGATATTCGTCAAGATAAAATTGTAGGATCTCGGCGTTTTAGTAATTATTTCTGGACTTTTGTTCTATTTATTGGAGGCATTAGTTTCTTGTTAGCAGGTCTTTCAAGTTACTTAAAAATCAATTTATTACCTTTTACGAATACTAGTGAATTAGTATTTATACCACAAGGTGTAGTAATGATGTTCTATGGTACTTTGAGTTTATCAATTAGCATTTACACTTTATTAACTGTTGTATGGGATATTGGTAGTGGGTACAACGAGTACAATAAAATTGAAAATCTTGTAAAAATTGTTCGAAAAGGTTTCCCGGGGAAAAACCGTGAAATCCTTTTAACATATCCTTTAAATAATATTCGTGCTATTGGAATTAAAATTTCTGAAGGATTAAATCCGAAACGAATTATTTATTTATGTTTAAAAGATGAACGAAAGATTCCTTTAACACCAGTAGAACAACCGAGTACTATCTCAGATTTAGAAGAAAATGCTGCAGATTTAGCCAAATTTCTAGAACTAAAATTAGAAAATTTATAACACTTTATTGCTTTTTATACCCGCATAAATTTATAATTAAAATATGCGGGCATAGTTTAGTGGTAAAACCTTAGCCTTCCAAGCTAATGATGGGGGTTCGATTCCCCCTGCCCGCTCTTGGTTAAGTATGTGAATGAGTAACAATCGTTTTTTTACAGGAGAATATAACATTATGTCTGGTGGATCTACAGGTGAACGTCCGTTTTCGGATATTATTACAAGTGTACGTTATTGGATTATTCATAGTATTACTATTCCGTCTCTTTTCGTGTCTGGATGGTTATTTATTAGTACAGGTTTAGCTTACGATGTATTTGGTACTCCAAGACCAAATGAATACTTTACACAAGATCGTCAACAAGTTCCATTAGTAAATGATCGTTTTAGTGCGAAACAAGAATTAGAAGATTTAACTAAAGGTTTATAAGAGGTAAATTTTATGTCAAAAAATGTCAATCAACCTGTAGCTTACCCGATTTTTACTTTCCGTTGGCTTGCAATTCATGGTTTAGCTGTTCCTACCGTATTTTTCTTAGGTGGAATCACAGCTATGCAATTCATTCAAAGATAATTTAATAATATAGATAAGAGGTAAAATTTTATGACAGGTCCAAATCCTAATAAACAAGCAGTAGAACTTAATCGAACTTCTTTATACTGGGGACTTCTACTAATTTTTGTTTTAGCTGTATTATTTTCAAGTTATTTCTTCAATTAATAATTTATAGATAGGAGTTTTTTATATGTCTAATACTGGTAGAATTCCTTTATGGCTTGTAGGTTTAGTAGGTGGTTTAGCCGTAATTACAATGCTTAGTTTATTCATTTACGGTGCATATTCTGGTTTAGGTTCTTCACTTTAATAAGTAAAGAATTATTTACTATATAAGTTAGAGTAAACATATGTTTACTCTAACAAAAAACTATTTTTTCTTTCGTTTATTTTTTCCACGCTTCGATTTATTTGTACCTCGCCCTAACCAACCCCACCATAAACGCATAGTTTCCCGGAATTTAATATCATAGAAAAGGAAATCATCTTGCCATGCTGTGTAACCACCACTATACATACTATTTTTTGGCCGTTTTCCTATATGAAGTTCTACACTATAAGTAAGAAAAGGGATATAGAAGTATTGTGAAAAGATAGCATGTAGCATTGCAAACATTACAAAACTTATATGCGCAAAAACAAATGCTCCTAAATATAACCGAAACGTTTCAGCTTCTTCAAAACGATGTTGTGCAATTAATGTTCCATGTAATATCATTCTTGCACGATTAACACAAGAAAAGATATATGTTACAAAAGTGTTATATAAAGTTACAAAAGTGAAATGCCATCGGATATGATATGGACAATATTTTTTGCCAACTCGCACGTATCCAATATAAATGATAAATGGCATCATTTGGCGTAAATTTGATTTGTAGAATTTCTTAAGAACTCCAAGCAAATCTTCAGTAATATAAGTATAAATTGGATCTGTAACATTATGATATTGCTCAGGAACTAAATTGAAAACAGGTTTTAGCCATCTAAAATGTGTTCCTTCTCCAGCTAATCGATTTAGCATATCAGCAGTTACTTTTTCATAAGCTCTAAATTCGGCGACTTCCCTAAATTTTTCCTCTTCATATAAAATATTCGTTAATAAAGGATTAAATTTTAAAACAGGAAAATAAATACCTACACAATCATTTAACGCAATACCCCAAAGTACACAAGAAAAAAGACCTATTGCACAAATTTTAAATGAAGTTATGACATTATATTTAATTGAATAAATAATAAAACGAATTAAACATAATATAATCATCGCTTTTTGGAATTCTTCAATTGTGAAACCGGTCGTAACTATTTGGTTTAATTTATCTAGAAAAATTTCTCGATAAGACGGATTCGTAAATAAACCTGGATCATAATCAGGTATATCCGAAGTATAACCGTACGTAGTAGGATCAACTACCGTCATATTTAACAAAAGTTTAAATATTAATAACATATTAATAAAATTAAGAATTCGATAGTAATAAATATAATAACAGATTGTATTTAAAAATATCAATAAAATTATATAGTGTTAACTAGAAAAAAGTTTAATTCGTTTTCTTTTTATAAATTCATAGATAACAAGTAAATTTCAATGTATGAAATTTACTTGTTTCGAATAATTTACCAGAAACCTAACGATACTGCTTTATCAATAGGTAAGCATGCACCAATACCGAACCAAACAGCCGTAAAGAATCCAAAAATGAATACTAAACTTGCAATTGGACGACGGAATGGGTTTTGGAATTTATTTACATTTTCAATAAATGGTACTGTAATTAATCCTAATGGTACAGCAGCCATTGCTAATACACCTAATAATTTATTTGGTAATACACGTAATAAATTAAATGTTGGGAAGAAGTACCATTCAGGTAAAATTTCTAACGGTGTATTAAATGGATCAGCTGGCTCACCTAATTGAGTAGGTGCCATAACAGCTAAACCAATACAACATGCAAATGTACCTAAAATACAAATTGGGAAAACGTATAATAAATCGTTTGGCCAAGCTGGTTCACCGTAGTAGTTATGACCCATACCCTTAGCTAATTTTGCTCTTAATTTTGGATCTGTTAAATCCGGTTTTTTAATTACTGACATATATGTTCCTTGGTATTAAAAATTTCTTAAATTTATTAACAAGCTTTAAAGTTTAAAGTGGTCCTGAAATACCTTGCTTACGAATCATTAAGAAGTGCGTTAAAATTAAAGCTGCAGCTGCAACTGGTAATACAAACGTGTGTGCACTATAGAAACGAGTTAAAGTACTTTGACCTACACTCTCACCACCACGTAAAACTAATACTAATGGTGGGCCTACAATTGGTACAGCAGCAGGCACACCTGTTACAATTTTACATGCCCAGAAACCTACTTGATCCCATGGTAAAGAGTAGCCAGTTACACCAAAACTTACAGTAACAACAGCTAAGATTACACCAGTAACCCAAGTTAATTCTCGAGGTTTTTTGAAACCACCAGTTAAGTAAACTCGGAAAATATGTAAAACCATCATCATTACCATCATACTAGCAGACCAACGGTGGATTGAACGGATTAACCATCCAAAATTAACACTTGTCATAATGTATTCTACTGAAGCAAAAGCATCTACAACGCTTGGACGGTAGTAAAATGTCATAGCAAAACCTGTAGCAACTTGTACTAAGAAACATGTGAACACAATACCACCAAAACAGTAGAAAATGTTTACGTGCGGTGGTACGTATTTACTAGAAATATCATCGGCAATTGCTTGAACTTCTAAACGTTCTTCAAACCAATCGTATACTTTACCCATAAAAATATATTGTAAAAGATCAAAACACAACTAAGCAATTTTCTGACCTAATGATTGGAATCTAAATATAAAAGGCGAGAGTGGGATTCGAACCCACGGAATCCGTAAAGATTCATCTGATTTCAAATCAGACGCAATCGACCAACTCTGCCATCTCGCCAAAAGATTAGTTAAGTAACTAATCTTATATAAATTAACTTTCGTATGTAGTAATTCCGCTAAATTTAATTGAAGCAGGATTTGGATTTTTACCAATCGAAAATCCTCGACTATTTACTGCAGTTCGACCTGGATTAACTTTTTCAGGAAATACTCCATCTTTTGGATGTAAGTATTGAACTTCACCGCTAGGGAAAATTCGATAAATTTTGTAATCATTTATTTTGAAAGTTCTTAGCTGAGTTCCTAAAGCAAGGCATTGTTCTTTTCTAGCTAAGTATAAAAGATTTTCGCCATTGCGCATAATGGCAGCTCCACCTGTAGGCATTTCAAAAATTTGCTCTTTTTTACTTGTCCAAGTAATTGCATATTTTTCTTCAACTTCAGCTGCACGTAGCCAGCCACCAGTACTTCCACCGAAAGTCGGAAATGGTGTTTGTAAATTTAATGTCATACGTAAAACCTTATTATTATTTAACGTTCAATATACTATTTTAATAAAAAATTAATAATTTTTTCGTTAATTTATAAAATTTTCTAGCGGAGAATGGATTTGAACCATTGACCTTCGGGTTATGAGCCCAACGAGCTACCAGACTGCTCTACTCCGCGTAACTCTATCTATTGTATATAAATATATATTGTTTAGTGTAGTTTGTCTATAATTTAGAATTAAAGATTAATTAACTAAAATCGTTTTTATCAAAATTAAATTGAAAAATATTATTTTTATCCAATATTAAATATTGGATAAAAATAAGGAAAAAACTAATCGATAGGACGCATTGATAATACAGGTTCGTTAGCACGGTTAATACCTTTTTCGAAACCTGCAGCAGCAGCACGTGCACGACCAGAGTGCCACCAGTGACCTACTAGGAAGAAGAATCCTAAGAAGAAGTGTGAACAACATAACCATGAACGTGGAGATACGTAGTTTACAGAGTTAATTTCTGTAGCTACACCACCTACTGAGTTTAACGAACCTAATGGTGCGTGTGTCATGTATTCTGCAGCACGACGTTCTTGCCATGGTTGGATATCATTTTTGATTTTGTTAATATCTAAACCATTTGGACCACGTAATGGTTCAACCCATGGAGCACGTAAATCCCAGAAACGCATTGTTTCACCACCAAAGATGATCTCACCACTTGGAGAACGCATTAAGTATTTACCTAAACCAGTTGGACCTTGTGCAGATGAAACATTTGCACCTAAACGTTGATCTCGTACTAAGAAAGTAAATGCTTGTGATTGAGAAGCTTCAGGACCAGTTGGACCGTAAAGTTCACTTGGGTATGCTGTATTGTTGTACCAAGAGTATAAAGAAGCTGTGAAACCCATTAAAGAGATTGCAGCTAAACTGTATGATAAGTAAGCTTCACCAGACCAAACAAATGCACGACGAGCCCATGCAAATGGTTTAGTAAAGATGTGCCAAATACCACCTGTAATACATAAGATACCAACCCAGATGTGACCACCAATGATATCTTCCATATTGTTAACAGAAACTACCCAACCGTCACCACCAAATGGAGAACGGAATACGTAACCAAAAATTACAATTGGATTTAATGTAGGTGTTGTAATGTAACGTACATCACCACCACCTGGTGCCCATGTATCATATACACCACCAAAGTACATTGCTTTGATAACTAATAAGAATGCACCTAAACCTAAAAGGCATAAGTGAATACCTAAGATAGTTGTCATTTTATTTTTATCACGCCAATCGTAACCAAAGAATGGGAATGATTCTTCTAATGTATCAGGACCTAATAAAGAGTGGTAAATACCACCAAAACCTAATACTGCTGAAGAAATTAAGTGAACTACACCAACAGCAAAATATGGAACTGTTGTAGTAATTTCACCACCAGGTCCGATACCGTAACCTAATGTTGCTAAATGTTGAATTAAAATAAAACCTTGTTCGTATAAAGGTTTCTCTGGAACGAAGTGAGATACTTCGAATAATACCATTGCACCTGCCCAAAATACCATTAAACCGGCATGAGCAACGTGAGCACCTAATAACTTACCTGATACATTGATTAAACGAGCGTTTCCACTCCACCAAGCAAAGCCTGTAGATTCAATGTCGCGACCTGCTATACTACTATTAAAGGGCGTTTCCACGTGGTAATACCTCCTCAGGGAATACGAAGTTTTCATGTGGTTGATCTTGTGCAGCCATCCATGAACGAATACCTTCGTTTAATAAAATATTTTTTGTGTAGAATGTTTCAAACTCTGGATCTTCCGCAGCACGTAATTCTTGTGATACGAAATCGTAAGCACGTAAGTTTAATGCTAAACCTACAATACCAATCGAACTTGTCCATAAACCTGTTACAGGTACAAATAACATGAAGAAGTGTAACCAACGTTTGTTAGAAAACGCTACACCAAAAATTTGTGACCAGAAACGGTTAGCAGTAACCATAGAGTATGTTTCTTCTGATTGTGTTGGAGTGAACGCACGGAATGTGTTCGCTGCATCACCATCTTCAAATAATGTATTTTCTACAGTAGCACCGTGGATAGCACATAATAATGCACCACCTAAAATACCAGCTACACCCATCATGTGGAATGGGTTTAATGTCCAGTTGTGGAAACCTTGTAAGAATAATAAGAATCGGAAAATTGCTGCTACACCAAAACTAGGTGCGAAGAACCAACTTGCTTGACCTAATGGGTATAATAAGAATACAGAAACGAATACTGCAATCGGACCAGAGAACGCAATTGCGTTATATGGACGAATACCTACTAATCGTGCAATTTCAAATTGACGTAAACAGAAACCGATTAAACCGAATGCACCGTGTAATGCGATAAATGCCCAAAGACCACCAATTTGACACCAGCGAGTAAAATCGCCTTGTGCTTCAGGACCCCATAATAATAATAATGAGTGACCCATACTGTTTGCAGGTGTAGAAACTGCTGCAGTTAAGAAGTTACAACCTTCTAAGTAAGAACTAGCTAAACCGTGAGTGTACCAAGAAGTAACAAACGTAGTTCCTGTCATCCATCCACCTGCTGCTAAATAAGCAGTTGGGAATAATAATAAACCTGACCAGCCAACAAAGACAAATCTATCTTTCTTTAACCAATCATCAATAAGATCAAATAAGCCACGTTCTTGGTTTTGTCCAATAGCAATGGTCATATTTTATAATCCTTAAATAAAATTATTTAATAAGTAAACCTTGAAATCTAATAGATTCAATTTTTACTTTTATCTTGTCAGCTTATGACTATTATTATACGTTAATCTTTCTAGAATTTTGCATCTTAGAAAAAAATTTTAAGTAAATAACTCTAAATTACTAAAGTCTGAAAATCTTACTTTCTGAAATAAATCTTGTAACATTCGGAGAATGTTATGAAATTTAAAAAATATGCTATAATGTAGGATAGAAATAAGTATTCAACTGTTAAAATTTTAACATGTCCCTAGAATTGAAACAATTTTTAAGTTAAATATCAGAATATATTATGATTACTGACACTCAAGTATATACAGCATTATTAATTGCATTATTAGCAAGTGTATTAGCAGTTCGTTTAGGCGCAACACTTTACCAATAAACATTTCATTTCAACTAAAATAGTCAAACATTATATTGAACATAATTTATGGTAGCACAAGATTTAAAAAAATTTAGTACTCCAGTTTTTCCTTTTACAGCTATTGTAGGCCAAGAACAAATGAAATTAGCTTTACAATTAAATGTAATTGACCCAAAAATTGGGGGTGTTATGATCATGGGTGATCGTGGCACGGGCAAATCTACCACTATTCGTGCGATTGCTGATTTATTACCTGCAATTGAAGTTGTGAAAGATGATCCATTTAATTCTCATAAATCTGATTTAGATTTAATGGGTAATGAAGTAAAATTAGCGATTCAAAATGGTGAATCAATAGATACGGAACAAATGAAAATCCCAATGGTAGATTTACCATTAGGTGCTACAGAAGATCGAGTTTGTGGTACTATTGATATTGAAAAAGCTTTAACTGAAGGTATTAAAGCGTTCGAGCCTGGTTTATTAGCAAAAGCAAATCGCGGTTTATTATATGTAGATGAAGTAAATTTATTAGATGATCATTTAGTTGATATTCTATTAGATTCTGCAGCATCAGGTTGGAATACTGTAGAACGTGAAGGTATCTCAATTCGCCATCCAGCTCGATTTGTATTAGTTGGTTCAGGAAATCCCGAAGAAGGTGAATTACGTCCACAACTATTAGATAGATTTGGTATGCATGCAGAAATTCGAACTGTAAAAGATCCAATATTACGAGTAAAAGTAGTTGAAGAAAGAACTTCATTCGATCAAACTCCAGAACTTTGGCTTGCAAATTATGAAGAGCAACAACAAGAATTACGTACACGTATTGTTGATGCTCAAAAATTATTACCGGAAGTTGAATTAGACTATGAATTACGAGTAAAAATCTCGGAAGTATGTAGTCGTCTTGATGTTGATGGATTACGTGGTGATATTGTAACAAATCGAGCAGCTAAAGCCTATGCGGCTTACAATGGTCGTAATGTTGTTACTGTCGATGATATCGGGCAAATTATTACCTTATGTTTACGTCATAGATTACGAAAAGATCCACTAGAATCTATCGATTCAGGTGATAAAGTTTCAAAAGTTTTCAAAGAAATTTTTGAAATTGAAGACTAAATAAATAAAAATAAGTTAATATCTTTAAGCTATTAACTTATTTTTTTATATTAAGGATAAAATATGCTAAAATTGGTTTGGTTTGTATTAAATATCTTTTTAATTTCAATTATCTTTATCCGTACTCCGAATAATGGTGGCTTAGCAAGTTTAGGCACAAAAACTGACATATTAGGTTCTCCCAATTCAGCCGAAAAATTTTTAAATCGATTAACATGGGGGTTAATTGTTGCTTATCTTCTTTTAGCTGTCAAATTTAATGTTACGTTTTAGTATTATTAATATACTAAAACGTTATTTTTCAAAAAATTCATTTAATGCTGAGTTAAATAAAAAATTTTTTATTCAAACCTAAAATTTAAAATATGATTAGCTTAAATTTATCGCTATGTTTTTAAAAATAAATTAATTTATGATAATTAAAAAATATTTAGAAAATTAGAAATGTCTATACCTTTATTCCTAATTTTTTTAGTTTTAATACCCCCAAGGGAATTCGAATCCCTGTCTGCTCCGTGAAAGGGAGCTGTCCTAGGCCTCTAGACGATGGGGGCCTTAAATTTATGTTTATTTACTAGTATATAAAAACTAGAGAGCGGGCAACGCGATTCGAACGCGCGACATCAACCTTGGCAAGGTTGCGCTCTACCACTGAGCTATGCCCGCAATGGGTTAAATTTACTTATAACCTTAACACTAATTAGATATTACAAAAAACTAATCAATTCTGTCAATAGTTTTTTTAAGTAAATTTAGAAATTATAGTTAAACTATAATTTCTACTTAGCTGATGATGCAATACCATCTGCAGCTGCAATTACTAAAACAAGACTTACCCAAATTTGGAAGCCACGATTGAATGTACTCTTAGATTGTTCCCAATCTCCTGGAGTTGCTAACGCTACTGGAACCGTAACAACTAAAGCTAATGAAAGTAAAACTAATAGAGCTGTTAAAACTGTTATCATAAATATTCCTTAAAACTTTTTATTGTGAGAGTTAGATTTTGATTTTATTAAAGATTACCTTTTTTTAGAGCTAATAATACAATTACAGCTGGACCTGATAACATGATTACACCGGTTGCGATTAGCTGACCTAGAACTTGCCAATTAAACATTTTTTAAAATCCTTAATTTATAATTTTTTTAAATTTTAAATAATAAGATAACTTATAAAGTTAGTAATTATTTTACTTTAAAAAAAGTAAAGTAGAAATATTATTTCTAATTTTTGCTAAAATGTTTAGATTTGTAATTTGTAAAAGAATTTTAAAAACCACCTTGAAATAGGTTCAAATTTTTAAATGAAACTTTTATTACTAATACCTTTTATACTCATTTAAAAAATTTTGGATAACAATTTTGTAATTTACATAAATAAGATATGCTTGACCTAGTTTAGTATTTACGATAAACTTAATAAAATAATTACTTTTTATTAAAATCCTTTAATAATTCAATTGTTTCATGTTAATATATAGCAAGGGTTGCTAACTCAATGGTAGAGTACTCGGCTTTTAACCGATTTGTTCTGGGTTCGAGTCCCAGGTAACCCAATTAAAATAAAAAATGTATCTAATATTAGTTCTTTTTCTATTTAAAATTTTATTATTTTTTAATCTTCTTATAATCGAATTATAAAGGATTTGCTTACATTTTTATAAAAAATTTTTAATAACCAATATCTTAAATATTTAAGATATTGGTTATTAATATTATTCAAAATAGAATACTATAAGAGCTTGTATTAAGTTAATGAAACTTTACCACCTGCAGCTTCAATTTGTGTTTTAGCATCTTCTGCAGCTTCTTTTCCTAAGCCTTCTTGAACTAATTTAGGAGCTGATTCTACAAGCTCTTTCGCTTCTTTTAAGCCTAAACCAGTGATACCACGAACTACTTTTAAGATAGCAATTTTCTTATCTGCAGGTACTTCGTCTAACATTACGTTAAATTCAGTTTTTTCTTCAACTTCTTCTGCAACAGCAGCAGCAGCCATTACTACAGGACCACCTGCGGCTGCAGAAGCGTCAACACCAAATGTTTCTTCAATTTTACTTACTAATTCTGAAGCTTCTAATAATGTTAATGTTTTTAAATCTTCTACGATTTGATCAATTTTTTCTGACATATGTATTAATCCTAAATAAGTTTGTTAAATAAATAAGTTATTCTGTAAAAGCATCTAAATCTAATTGAATAGATGGGCCCATACTACTACAAATGAAGATTTTTTTAAAATATTTTCCTTTTACACCTGATGGGCGGTTTTGTTGAATTGAACCTTGTAAAGCAACTAAGTTTTCAAGAAGTTCTGCGTCGGTAAATTCCGACTTTCCAAAACTTACGTGAACTACACCAGTTTTATCAGCTTTATATTCAAATTTACCTTTTTTAAAATCTGATAATGTACTAGATAATGATGTTGTCACTGTTCCTGATTTTGGTGATGGCATTAAGCCTTTAGGCCCTAATACTCGACCTAGTTTTGCTAATTTTGGCATTAATTCTGGAGTAGCAATTAATAAATCAAAATCTAGGTTTCCTTGACTAATATTTTCAATTAGATCTTCGTTACCGACAATATCAGCACCATTATTTTTAGCTTCATCAAAATTTGTCTCACTAGTTAAAACAGCAATTCGAACAGTTTTTCCAATACCATTAGGTAGCGTAACAGTTGTTCGTAATTGTTGATCCGCATATTTTGGATCAATGTTTAAATTCGCATGTAACTCTACAGTTTCGTTAAATTTTGCTGTAGATGTTTCTTTAAGAATTTTAATCGCCTCTTCTAGATTTGAATAAATTGGTTTATCAATTTTTTTACGTATTTCTTTTTGACGACGTGATAATTTTCGCATACAATTTTTCTATTAATATAATTATAAAATAGAGATTAATCTACAACGGAAATACCCATGTTACGAGCAGTTCCTTCAACGATTTTTAATGCACTACTAAGTTTTGTAGTGTTTAAATCAGGCAATTTTATATTGGCAATTTCTTCTAATTGACTTTTCGTAATTGAACCAACGTTTACCCGGTTTGGAGTTGACGATCCTTTTTTAATTTTCGCAGCCTCTGCCAATAAAACTGAAGCAGGGGGAGTTTTAAGAATAAAAGTATAACTTCTATCTTCATATACAGAGATCTCAACGGGAATAATTAAACCAGCTTTATCACCTGTTTTCGCGTTATATTCCTTACAAAAGGCTGCAATATTAACACCATGTTGTCCAAGAGCTGGACCAACGGGTGGTGCAGGTGTCGCTTTTCCAGCAGGTAATGCTAATTTAATTAATGCTGTTATTTTCTTTGCCATAAATCAATTGGTAAATGTTTAATAAGATTTAAAGTATCGTTTTTCATACTCAGACGTTTATCGTCTTTTATCTTTAAACTATTCTTAATTATTTGGATTTTTGGATCCGAAACATTTAAGAAATTCCTTTAAGATTTTATAAATTTCTATCTTTGAAAACAAAAAACCTCTTACAAGAAGAGAAACGCGCCCTGAAGGACTTGAACCCTCGACATCTAATTTTGGAGACTAGCGTTCTACCAACTGAACTAAGGACGCTTACATTTTATTATACTTATAATTATTAAAAAAGGCAATCTTTAACAATGCTTAATAGTGAAATTTATGATGAACGTTTAAAATTTGTAGATAAATATTTACCACATAATTTTTTAGCTGAAAAAACTGTACTAAGTAATCTTTTAGTAAATCCTGAATCAATCGAGATTACTTTTCAAAAACTTAAAGTTGAAGCATTTTATTTTAAAAATCACCAAGAAATTTATAAAGCAATTATTTTTTTATATCAAACCCAAATTTCAATTGATATATTAACATTAACTGCATTTTTGCAAGATCAAGGATTGTTCGAAAAAGTTGGAGGCATTGAAATATTAACAGAACTAATGAATCAAGTTCCAAATTCTGTATATTTAGAAGAATATATACAATTAATACAAGATAAATTTTTAAGACGACAATTAATTCGTTTAGGGTATAAAATTATAAACTCAGGTTATGTTACTAATATTCCTTTAGAAAATATATTGCTTGATTTAGACAAACAATTTATTCATTTAAATAGTTATACCCAGAACCAAGATGAGTTAAGTAATGCTGAACTATTTTCTAATATCCTATTGGAATTGAAACAAAAATCAATCGAACCGACTTTACCTGGTCTTAGCTCTGGATTTTGTGATTTAGATTCTATCACTCAAGGATTTCAAAAATCAGATTCAATAATTATTGCTGGTCGCCCATCAATGGGAAAAACAGCACTTTCTATGAATATTGCTTTAAATATACTTAAAAAATATAAATGTCCGGTTCTATTTTTCAGTTTAGAAATGTCTAAAACGCAATTAATTTACCGTATATTAGCAAATGAAATAGAAATTAGTAACATACGTTTAAAAACTGGCCACGTTTTTGAAAATGATTGGATACAAATCAATGAAGTTGTAAAAATGCTTTCTAGTTTGCCTTTATTTATTGATGATACACCGAATCTATCACTTCAAGAAATTAAAACAAAAATTCAAAAGATAGTTTTTGAACAAAAACAAATTGGTTTAATTGTTATCGATTATTTGCAATTGATGCAATATTCCAATATACAAATGGATAATCGAGCACAAGAGTTATCACAATTAACAAGAGGTTTAAAAACAATTGCTCGAGAGTTTCAAGTTCCTGTTATTACTCTTTCTCAATTAAGTCGAAATGTTGAAAATCGGGTTAATAAGCGACCTATTTTGGCAGATCTACGAGAAAGTGGTTCTATTGAGCAAGATGCTGATCTTGTTTTAATGTTATATCGTGATAGTTACTATAATCCAAATATAGAAGATGTAAAATTAACTGAACTTATAATCGCTAAACATCGAAATGGACCTATTGGTACTGTTAATCTTACTTTTGAAGATAAATATACAAAATTTAAAGATTATAGTTAAATTGCCCAGAACCAGATTCGAACTGGTGACACGAGGATCTTCAATCCACTGCTCTACCAACTGAGCTATCCGGGCATTGTCTATCTATAATGATTATAAACAAAGATAGGAAAAATAACAATACATTTCGCAATTATAATTATAATTGCATATATTCTGATCTTTTAGTATACTTTAATTAGGGTATAGTCTTTAATATAATTTATAAAACAATTTACTATGTCAGGATTGTAAGATAGCAGCATAAAATTAGATATATAAATTAGTATTAAAGCTATGCCTATCAAAAATTTTTTATTTCAATTTGTTACTTATAGTATATTTTAATATAATATAAGTAGTAGTACTAGTACAAATTATTTAGAAACTTATATTAATTGTTGTTTTTTTCCGAAAAGTTGATACAATTAATACCATAGTTAATTTTACTATTTTTAATTTTTATTTAGAATAAAACGGAATTAGAAATGACAACTTCATTAGCAAATTTTATATCTAGCTTAGTAGCAGGTGGCCTTGTTGTTGCACTTATTGCGGTTGCCTTAATTATTATTAGCAAAAGTGATCGTGTTACACGTGGATAATTCTTCAGTTTACCAATTATAGTTAATAAGGATATTTTAATGTATGATAAATATTGGTTTTGGTCCCAATATTATATTAGGTTTCATTTTAGGACTTGGTGTAATATTATTATATTTACTTCGTATCGTAAAACCTGAAGTTGCAAGAGATGAAGACATTTTTTTTGCGACTATTGGATTATTATACAGTTGTATTTTAATCGTTCATGGTTGGCGTTTAGACCCAATTTTGTTATTTAGCCAAGTCTTGATAATTGCTTCACTACTTGTAGCTGGATGGGAAAATATTAGGTTACGGGGATTACTCTCAAATATTACTAAATTTAAAAATAAAAAAAGAGATAAAAATTAATACTTTATACTTTCTTGGTTTCAAACTTGTAAAAGATTTTTTTAAAAATTATGTTTAAAAAATATTCTGCGTTTTCCGCTTTCTTATTTTTCTGTGTATTTAACATTTTTGTAAATACTGCATCAGCTATTGATTTAGATGAAGCTACACGTACAGTAGCAGTTGATGGTTCTGGTAATACTACAGTATTATCGCCGGAGCAAGTTAAACGTGGTAAACGTTTATTCAACGCTACTTGTGGTGCATGTCACGTTGGTGGTATTACTAAAACAAATCCAAACGTAGGTTTAGATCCAGAAGCTTTAAGCTTAGCAACACCACGTCGTGATAATATCGCTGCTTTAGTGGATTACTTAAAAAATCCAGTAACTTACGATGGTATGGAATCTATCGCTGAAGTTCACCCAAGTATTAAGAGTGCGGATATTTACCCACGTATGCGATCAATTACAGATGATGATTTATTTGCAATTGCTGGTCACATTATGTTACAACCAAAAATTGTTACAGAGAAATGGGGTGGTGGTAAAATTTACTACTAAAAATCCACTTGAATTCAATAGATAACTCTATTGAATTCAAATATATTTTTTAATCTCAGTTGTCAAAACAAAATAAATAATGGTAATATAAAGAAAGCTCTTTTTTTATATTTATAATTCTGTGAGGTTTAAAAAAGTTCCGTATTCAGCGATTATAATCCACAAAGCATGTAGCTCAGTGGATAGAGCATCAGATTCCGATTCTGAAAGTCGGGGGTTCGATTCCCTTCATGCTTATTCTCTTCAAGTAATTTTTAGGGGCTGTTTTGGTTTCGACATTTAAATTTATTTGAAGTATGATGCAGGTCGAAGTTTGTATTCTTCGTAAAAACATACAACTTTAATAATAACTGCTAACAATATTATTCCGTTTAGTCGTAAATTAGTTCTGGCATAAATTGCTATTTACTATATTTTAAAACAAATTAGTTCGCTGTAAATAAACCTTTTTATTTATAGTTTTGAAAAATTTTTTTATTCCGTTCATATTTATGAACTAAGCCTGTGAACGAATACTTTATTGATATTTAGATGGACGTGGGTTCAATTCCCATCAGCTCCATAAAAAGCATCTGTGGCCGAGTGGTTGAAGGCACCGGACTCATAATCCGTTTTCCTCTGGAACGTCACTGGTTCGAACCCAGTCGGATGCAATAACTTTTTTGTATATTGTGTTTTTTTTAAGATAACTGTAAAATTATTTTAAATAAACTATTTCAATCTTTAGGAAAATATTATGCCTAAGCTAAATTATGATCAAATCATTAATGATTTACAAGATCAATTTTTAAAAAAAGAGACTCCAAATGTACAAATTGGGGATAATGTTAAAATCGGGGTTAAAATTATTGAGGGTAATAAAGAACGAACTCAATTTTATGAGGGAACAGTAATTTCAAAGAAAAATAGTTCAATAAATGCAACTATTACAGTTAGAAAAGTATTACAAGGGATTGGAATTGAACGAGTTTTCTTAATTCATTCTCCAAAAGTGGATTCAATTCAAATTTTACGTTCTTCAAAAGTTCGTCGAGCAAAACTATATTACTTACGAAACTTACGTGGTAAAGCAACTCGTTTAAAACAACGTTTTAATTAAAAAAAAATTTTACATTAATAAAGAAAATTAATTTGTAATTACTTTCAGTATTAGTATAATAATTAGTAGTAAAGAAACAGCTGAAATATATTTTTTCATGTTTTCCTTTATCAATTTTAAACCCAAGGAGTTATAATGGCAACTTACAACGTAGCGTTATTAAGTGAAGAGCATGATATTGATGTAACAATTACATGTGATGAAAGCGTATTTATTTTAGATGCAGCTGAAGAACAAGGTATTGATTTACCATACTCATGTCGCGCAGGTGCTTGTTCTACATGTGTAGGTAAAGTTACAGAAGGTGAATTAGATCAATCAGAACAATCATTCTTAGATGATGATCAAATTGGTGAAGGTTATGTTTTAACTTGTATTGCATATCCAAAATCAGATTGTAAAGTTTTAGTTCACCAAGAAGAAGAATTATACTAAAACTTAATTTTTTAAAAGGAATGACTTCTTTATGATATGTCATTCCTTTTATTATTAGAAGTTAAGCTCAGCAGCTTGTACTTTCTCAAATTGTTTTTTCTTTAAGATTAATAAGATTTGTGTTAATAATACACAGAAACAGAATGCTAAGTAGCCGATAATACGTGCTGGCTTTTGTAATACGATTTCTGTCTCTTCTTGTCCAAATCCACCAGCATTTGGATCAACATTTAATGGTTGATCTGCTTTAACTAAATCGCCTTGTTTTACAAGTAATGTTAAACCTTTTGGAACGATTTGTGATGTTTGTGTACCAGTTGAACTAACAATTGTAATATTTGAATCACCTTTCTCTGTTTCTACAATTTCTGAAACTTGTCCAGCTTGAGTAGCACCAAATGCGTTTACATTACTTTTCTCACCAGTTGGGTATACTTGGCCACGGCCACGGTTACCACCAGCATATAATGGGTATGTTAAATATTTAACATCTGAGTCGCTTTCAGGATCAGGAGAAACTACAGGGAAAATTAATTCTTGGTGAGTTTTACCTGCAATTGGACCAACAATTAGAATATTATCATATTCAGTACTGTATGGAGAGATAAATACACCTTTATTTTTCGCCTTAACTTCTGGTGAAATTTGGCTTTTAGCTGCTAATTTAAATCCTTTTGGTAAAATTAAAATTCCACCAACATTTAAATCAGCGGCCTTACCATTTGCACCAATTTGTTTACGACTTGTATCGTAAGGTACTTTAATTTCAATTTCAAAAACTGAATTTGGAAGTACTGCTTGTGGTGCTTCAATTTCAATAGCTTTTTGATTTAAATGACAATTAGCACAAGCTAATTTACCGTTTGCCGCACGGGGGTTTGCGTAACCTTGTTGTGCGAATACGGGGTATGCTGATGAATTCTCAACGCAGAAACCAAATAAACTTATAGCAATTGTTAAAGTAAATAAAAGACTTTTAAAAAACTTGTTAGTTGCCATGATTTAAATACTTTTTAAGTATATATAATAGATTAATTTTTTATTAAAAACAGGATTCCTACTCCTGAAAGATATAATAGCAATATTGCCATTGAAAATAGTAACTGTGTTACGGGATCGGTAGAAGGTGTTAAAACAGCTCCAATAATCGTCGATATCAGTATTACGTAACGCCAAGCAGCTAACATTTGTTTTGCTGAGACGATATTTAATAAACCTAATAAAATTTGAATAATAGGGATTTGAAAAGCTAATCCGGTACTATAGAATAGTCCCAGGATAAATTCAAAATATTGATCAAATGATAAGAAAGGTTCAATAACTTCATCACTATAGTTTAAAAGAAAATTTAAAGCAGCAGGTATTAAAGCGTAATAAGAAAAAAATAATCCTAAACCAAATAGAATTACCGAACTTAGAAGTAGTGGTAAAATCGTTTTTGTTTCTCTTTCTGTTAAACCCGGTAATAGAAATAAAATTAGTTGACCTACTGCGAAGGGACTACTTAATAAAATTCCGGTATAGAAAGAAATTTTTACAGTTGAGAAGAAAAAATCACCAGGGGACAATTGAAAGAATTTTATGTTGCTTACTGGAAATTGTAAAATTTCTACTAATGTTTTTACCTCAAGAAATGCAACACAAGTTAGGAGTACGATAATCCAAAAAATATGGAAGCAACGTTGTCTTAACTCTTCTATATGTTCAGAAAAAGGTAATTCTAAAGTTAGAGTCTCATTATTTTTAAAATTAAAATCCGAATTTGTTACCATAAGTTTCGATTTTAAAATGTTAATATTAGATATTACTTAATAATATATAATATATGAGTAATAAATCAAAATATATAGATAATTTTTTAAAATGAAAAAGCTTTTAGATATTAATCTAAAAGCTTTTTATAAATAAGTTACGATAAGTAGCTTACTGCTTCTAAACGAGCGGTAGCTTTTTTTAGTTCCATTGAGGCATCTAATTTTGCTTTACTTGTTTCTGCAGCTTCAACCGCTAATGTAGCTTTTTCTAATTCTTTAGTAACTTCGTTTAATTCTAAAGTAATAAGTTCTTCAACATCGTTTACTAAAACAGTAACACGATTTTGATCAATTTCAGCTAATCCACCACATAAAATAATGGGTGTCCATTTTTCATCTAGTTTAATTCTTAATAAACCAGTATCTAAAGCTGTAATTAATGAAGCATGACCATCTAATATACCAATTTGACCTGTTAAGCCTGGTAAAATTACCTCATCTGCTGTTGTAGAACAAATCACTCTATCTGGAGTTAGAACGCGAATGTTCATAGCCATATTTAATACTCCTTATTTTAGAGTTTCTGCTTTTGCAATAGCCTCATCGATATTACCTACAAGGTAAAAAGCTTGCTCAGGTAAATCATCTAATTCACCTTCTAATACCATAGTGAAACCTTTGATAGTTTCTTCTAAACTTACGTATTTACCAGGTGAACCTGTGAAAATTTCAGCTACGAAGAATGGTTGTGATAAGAAACGTTCTACTTTACGAGCACGTGCTACTGTTAAACGATCTTCTTCAGATAACTCATCAATACCTAAAATTGCAATAATATCTTGTAATTCTTTGTAACGTTGTAACGTTTCTTTTACAGTTTCAGCAATTTCGTAGTGAACTGGCGATACAATACCAGGTTGTAACATAGTTGATGTAGAATCTAATGGATCTACTGCAGGGTAAATACCTTTTGCAGCTAAATTACGTGATAATACTGTTGTTGCATCTAAGTGAGCAAATGTTGTTGCAGGAGCTGGATCCGTTAAATCATCCGCAGGTACGTATACAGCTTGAATTGATGTAATAGAACCTTGAGTAGTTGATGTAATACGTTCTTGTAATGCACCCATTTCTGTTGCTAAAGTTGGTTGGTAACCTACAGCAGAAGGCATACGACCTAATAATGCTGATACTTCAGAACCGGCTTGTGTGAAACGGAAAATGTTATCGATAAATAATAATACATCCTGTTTGTTAACATCACGGAAGTATTCAGCCATTGTTAAAGCTGTTAAACCTACACGCATACGTGCCCCTGGAGGCTCATTCATTTGACCATATACTAAGGCTACTTTCGATTCTTTGAAGTTTTTCTCGTTAATTACACCAGATTCCTTCATTTCTTCGTATAAATCGTTACCTTCACGTGTACGTTCACCTACACCACCAAATACAGATACACCACCATGTGCTTTAGCAATGTTATTAATTAATTCCATAATTAATACAGTTTTACCTACACCAGCACCACCGAATAAACCAATTTTACCACCACGACGGTATGGTGCTAATAAATCTACTACTTTAATACCAGTTTCGAAAATTGATGGTTTTGTTTCTAATTCAGTGAATGCAGGAGCGTCACGGTGAATTGGTAAAGTTTCTTCGTATGAAACATCACCTTGGTTATCTACTGGTTCACCAATTACGTTGAAAATTCGACCTAAAGTTGTTGTACCAACAGGAACAGAAATTGGTGCACCTAAATCGATTGCTTCTGTACCACGTTTTAAACCATCAGTTGAACGCATTGATACAGCACGAACTTTGTTATCACCTAATAACTGTTGAACTTCTACGATTGTAGTTTCGTTGTTTTCTAAAGTAATACTAATTGCACTGTAGATTGGAGGTAAATTACCTTCAGTGAATGCGATATCTAATACGGGACCAATAATTTGAGTAACGTAACCTTTGTTTTTAGTTTCTACCATTTTTGCTTAACATATTTAAATATTTAAGAATAAATATACTTTCAGGATTTGACGTACTATTCAAAATAATAACAAACTTTAAATTTATTAACTATATAACATTGTACAACAAAATACTTTGAATTATTGAATTAAATAAGTTAAAACTTTAAACAAAAAATATTAGAGTTAGCAAAACAATTCTATAAATAAACAATAAAGAAAACTACTATCTTTACTTTAAATGAAAAAGATTAAAAATATCTAAATACATTGATGATTTAATATTTTTTCGACATAATCTAAAAAATTGCGAAATAAATAATCATTAAACTGACCAAATTAATTAAAAATGGCCAGTTTTACCCTTTTTAAAGAATTAGGTAGATGAACATGTATTCTGATATTCAAAATTCAAAACCTCCCTTTTTCTTTTAATTACCAAACTAAAACTAAATTTCCATTACTTAAGATATTAATAAAAATTATCTGAAGCAAGTCGTCCAGTTGTTTTTAACCAATTTTGAGCTTCAATATAATTATTTGGTGCTAATTTTATAGCTTGTCGCCAATATTCCGCTGCTTTATCAAATAATCCTTTAGCAACTTCTAAATTTTGTTTTTTCGAAGCTTTTACGCCTTGGTAATGATAAATTACGGCGATATTATTTAAAGCTTGCGGAAGATTTAAATTTAACTCTAAAGCTTGATGGTAATATTCTAGAGCTTGAACATATTCACCATTACTTGAATAAATTAGTCCAATATTATACAAAATGTAACTCCGATCATATGGATCTTCTTCTAATTGTAAAGCTTCATAATAATTTTCTAAAGCTTCAGCGTATTCGCCTTCTGATTGTGCTGACATTCCATCACGGTAATAAAAAAATGCTTGTTTTTCTTGTTTACTTGCTGGAAGAATTTTTAAAAGGATATCAGCAACAATAGTAAATGTTTTATCAATAAAATTATCGTTTCGTTGACTACGACCCATTTGCTATTCCTTAGAATATAAATAAATAGATTAATATTAACAAATATTATAAAGTGAAAGTTATTATATTAAACTATTGTTTTTATTAAATTTAATATAATAACTTAAGATAAATAATTTATAGAGAATTTGATGCTACAAATGGTAATAATGATAATACGCGTGCTCTTTTAATAGCTTTAGCTAATTGACGTTGCTGTTGCACAGTTACACCTGTTGCACGACGTGGAAGAATTTTGCCCTGTTCAGTAATAAATAATTTTAATAAATCAATATCTTTGTAATCAATTTTTTGATCTAAACCAATTGGTGATTGTCTTTGTTTTTGTGATAACATACTTTATTTGATTTCTTTATGTACAGTTGATGAATTACAATGTGAACAATATTTTTTTAATTCTAATCGTTCAGGAGTATTTCGACGATTCTTTTCAGTTGTATATCTTGATACACCTGCAGAACGTTTATTTTCATTTGAACGACATTCTGTACATTCTAATGTAATTAAAATGCGAGTGCCTTTATTTTTTGCCATATAAATTTCTAGAGAAGAATGATTTTTTATTAATATTTTGCCTAAAAATATTAATCTTATCAAGCTTTTAAAAAAATTTAACGAGAAATAAAATTTTTGTTAGAAAAAACTTAAAATGGTTAGTTAAATCTAGTATATTTAACTAATCTAAGATATTATTATTCCGTAAATAACATTTTAAAATTAAAACATTAAAAACTTGACAATATTTTTATGGCTAATAATAAATCAGCATTAAAACGTATCCGAATCAGTGAACGAAATCGTTTACAGAATAGATTTTATAAAAGCTCTGTACGAACATTAATTAAGATGTTTTTTAAACGATTAGATGAATATAAAGTTTCTGGCGATCCTGCAGATAAAGTAAAAGCACAAATTATTTTAAGCTCACTTTACAGCTTAATTGATAAAGGTTCAAAAAAGAATATTTTTCATAAAAATACAGCGGCACGTAAAAAATCGCAGCTAGCTTTAAAATTAAAAATGTGTTAATATTTCGCTGCTAATAAGTTAAAGCTTCAAAAATATGAATAAAATTAAAAGATGTTAAAAAAATTTAAATTCAAATTCAAATTTTTTTAACATCTTTTGAGTTACAATAACTAACCTTGATTTTCATAAACTATGACATAAATTTTTAAGAATAAAACTTATGAAAAAATACATGAATTATGTTACCGCTTTACCAGATTTCATTGAAATGCAACGGGTAAGTTTTTGTTGGTTTATATCACAAGGATTAACAGATGAACTTACAAATTTCTCTTCAGTGTTAGATTTTAGTGGAAACATTGAATATGTTTTCTTTGGCCAAGAATATAAATTAGTCAAACCAATTTATAATGCTTCAAGTGCAAAAAGGTATACTGCAAACTATGTAGCGCAGCTAATTATCCCGATTGAAATGCGCAATAAAAGGACCAATACAATGATGAGGCAGGCACGATTGCCTATTGCCAATTTGCCACTAATGACTACAACAGCGACTTTTATAATAAATGGGTGTGAAAGGATTATTGTAAGCCAAGTGATTCGAAGTCCTGGAGTTTATTTTGAAAAAAATAAAAAGCAAAAAAGACGAAAACTAAATAAGTTAATTCTTTCAAACGATTTTCATAAAATCCGCCCTTTTACCCAAACCTCTTTTGGTCTATTAAAAAGTCCGAATATTTCATCTTTATCACCAATTGTTAAAACTTCCAATTTTATACAAAAATCCAATGAACTAAAAGATATTCAAAATACCGTAAATTTTATAAAATTTTTTAAAATTTATAGTATTGTTTCAAAAACATTTGAAACTAAAGCAAAATCGAAACGAATTAAAAAATTTTTACAGCTACTTAAGAATTATAAGAATCAAATAATTAATGCAAATAATCTTGATAAGATAGAAGAATTAGAAATTTTAAATTATTTTAATGATCTTTTAAAATCAATCATTAAATATCAAATTCTACAAACTCTTATTTATCAAAAAAAAGAGAACTTGCTAAATCTTGAAGACAAGAAAATTCAGTCAATTTCTTATAACCAAATAAAAAAGCTTAATGCTTTATTAAATAAAAAGACGACTAAATTTACAAAATTAAATCAGTTATATAATGAAGAAATTTTAGAAAAATTTCTTCCAAATTCTAAACAATTATACAATTTATACCAATCTGAAATTGATACTAAATGTTTAAATTTGTGGACACAAAAAGTTATTAAATACAATCAAATTATTCAAAGCTATCAACGAAAAAGTCAGAAAGTTTTTGAAAATAATAATTTACTGATTTTTCAAAATATGATTGAAAAATTAGAATCCACAGCTGATTTATCTTTTTTAAAAATACAATTGCATCAAAATATTGAAAAAGCTCGAACAATAATAAATATTTTTGAAGAAAGTAAAAATTTAAAGTCAGTTATACATTATCCCTTAATTAAAAAATATCGTCGAAGTGATATCATCAAAAATAAAGATTATTTTGAAAAAAATGATATTTATAAGGAGAAATATGAAAACAAAGATCTTTATACTGCTACATTAATTCCAGAATACGGTTCATGGATTCGGTTCGGTTTTTTACGAGATAAAAAAATTGATGTTTATAAGTATCCAATTACAAATAGATTTGAAGATGACATCGTAATTCAAATCGATAAAATAACAAAGAAACCAGTCATTCATTTACTTCGAGAAATGGGCTTAAAGGATTTAGAAATTTCTAAAAACTTGGAACACTCAGACTTTTTCTTTTTTGACTCTCCTTTTTTAACAACATCAATAAACTCCGATAATCCTTTATTACGTTTTAATATTGATGAGTCTTATAAAAACATATCAGAATTTTCACGAATTTTTGATTCTCGATATTATCGTTTAGGTAAGATAGGTCGATATAAATTAAATCAGAGATTAAATTTAAAAATTTCAAATCAATTATCTACTATTACATATGATGATATTTTCGCAATTGTTGATTATTTAATTACATTATCTATTACAAAAACTGCTGGAGACGATATTGATCACTTAAAAAACAGACGAGTTCGATCTGTTGGTGAATTATTACAGCAATTATTTAGAATTGGTTTTCAGCGATTATCACGAAAAATTTTGAGTCAAGTTTACAAAGCGGAATCGCCATTAATTTTAAGTTCAAACGTAATTTCAGCAACTGTTAAAGAGTTTTTTGGCTCAAGTCAATTATCACAATATATGGATCAAACAAATCCGTTAGCATCCTTAACACATAAACGACGAATCAGCGGGTTAGGTCCTGGAGGCTTTGACCGTGATCGGATTAGTTTTACAGTTCGTGATATTCATCCAAGTCATTATGGCCGAATTTGTCCGATTGAAACTCCAGAAGGGCAAAATGTAGGTTTAATTGCCTCTTTAACAACTTGTGCTCGTGTAAATGAATCAGGGTTCTTGGAAACACCATTTTGGCGCGTAATTAATGGTAAGGTGTTAAAAACAGGTAAACCGATCTATTTAACAGCAGATATTGAAGATTTTTATAAAATTGCTCCTGCAGATATTTCTACAAATGAAGAAAATTATTTAACAACAAGTTCAATTCCTGTTAGATATAAACAAGATTTTATCACTGTAAGTCCGTCAGAAGTTGATTTTATTGCAATTTCTACAGTACAAGTCGTATCAGCTGCTGCGTCTTTAATTCCATTTTTTGAACATGATGATGCAAATAGGGCTTTAATGGGTTCAAATATGCAAAGACAATCTGTTCCATTACTGATCCCACAACGCCCAATTATCGGTACTGGATTAGAAAACCAAATTGCGGCAGATTCTGGCATGACAATCAATGCAATTAAATCTGGGATAGTGGATTTTGTCAGTTCTAAAAAAATCATTATAAATGAGAAATCTGGTCGAAAATCTGAATATCGATTACAAAAATATCAACGTTCAAATCAAGAAACTTGTATAAATCAGCGGCCAATTGTTTGGAAAGGAGAAACTGTTGAATCTGGCCAAGTATTAGCAGATGGTCCAAGTATTAGTGGGGGTGAACTTGCTTTAGGTCAAAATGTTACTGTGGCATATATGCCATGGGAAGGGTATAATTTTGAAGATGCTATTTTAATTAATGAAAGACTAGTATATGATGATGTTTTTACTTCAATTCATATTGAACGATATGAAATTGAAGTTGGAGTAACAAATGAAGGACGGGAACAAACCACTAAACACATTCCAAATATAAATCCTTCAGAAGTTCAATCTTTAAATGAGGATGGAATTGTTTCAATTGGGACATTTGTTAAACCAGGTGATATTTTAGTAGGAAAAGTAACACCAAAAGATGATTCTGAACAACTGCCAGAAGCTAAATTGTTAAGAGCGATTTTTGGTGCAAAAGCAAAAGGTGTTCGAGATAGCTCATTTAGAATGCCTAGTGGAGAATACGGCCGTGTAATCCGAACAATTATATTTAGACGTAAAAATAAACTTGCATATGAATTTGAAAAAATTCAAGTTTTTATTGCGCAAATAAGAAAAATTCAAGTTGGTGATAAGATTGCAGGTCGTCATGGAAATAAAGGAATTATTTCGCGAATTTTACCTCGACAAGATATGCCATTTTTACCTGATGGAACACCTATTGATATTATTTTAAATCCTTTAGGTGTACCATCACGGATGAATGTGGGTCAATTGTATGAATGCTTACTAGGATTAGCTGGTCAAAAATTAAATCGACGTTTTAAAATTCTTCCATTTGATGAGCTTTATGGTCAAGAAGTTTCACGAATCTTAATAAATAAAAAATTAAGAGAAGCTTCGATTGAAAATAATGAAGCATGGCTTTTTAATCCATATTCACCTGGCAAAATGATATTAATTGATGGACGAACAGGTAAAGAATTTGATAATCCAATTACGGTTGGTAACGCTTATATGTTAAAACTTATTCATTTAGTTGATGACAAAATGCATGCCAGAGCCACAGGACCGTACTCATTGGTTACTCAACAGCCATTAGGAGGTAAAGCTCAGCATGGTGGACAACGATTTGGTGAAATGGAAGTATGGGCATTAGAGGGTTTTGGCGCAGCATATACTCTGAAAGAACTTTTAACAATTAAATCTGATGATATGCAAGGTCGTAATGATACATTAAATGCAATTGTTAAGGGTCAGCCGATTCCAACTTCCGGTATTCCAGAATCATTTAAAGTTTTATTACAAGAATTAAGATCTATTGGATTAGATATTAGCACATATAGACTAGAAAATTTCAGTGCAAATAAAACCTGTGAAATCGAAGTCAATTTAATGGAAAATTACGATCCAATGACTAAAACATTTCCACCTGCATCAAATATAAATAATATTTTATTTTAATATAGAAAATGGTACGATTTGAAAAAGAATTTGATTATATTAAGATCAAATTAGCTTCTCCAACTCGAATAAAACAATGGGGACAAAGAATACTCCCAAATGGGCAAATTATTGGGGAAGTTCAAAAATCTGAAACGATAAACTATCGAACATTTAAACCGGAAATGGATGGTTTATTTTGTGAACGAATTTTTGGGCCAAATAAGAATTTGGAGTGTGCATGTGGAAAATATAAGCGTGTACGGTATGAAGGGCTAATTTGTGATCGTTGTGGTGTTGAATTAACTGAATCTCGAGTACGTCGTCATCGAATGGGTCATATTAATTTAGTATATCCTGTGACTCATATCTGGTATGTTAATAGTAGACCAAATTATATGGCTTTATTGCTTGAAGTCGAGCAATGTGAAAAAAAAATTGATACTGGAATTCCAGTTCAAGAAAAAGATAATGACAAAAAACCGAAAGCATTAAAATCAGGTCAAATTAATGCAATGGATGAAAGAATTCAGCGAATAAAATTAGCTTCATTAGCTTATTTTATTGCTGATGATGAAATTAGTTTCTATGCATTACACTGGGATTTTCAGCTTTATCGACGAAGCCGGCGATTAGGGTTTACAGGTTATCCTCGAAAACCTGAACCCAAACCAAAAAAATTATTGACTCAATATAATACGCCAAAATATTTAGTTCGAACAACACCGAATTATCTAATTGGAACAGTAATAATTAAAAAAGAATTAGAAAAACTAAATTTAAATTATGAAATAAATGATACCCGAAGTTTCATTCATTACTGCAGTCGGGTTCTAGCAAAAGATCAACCATATTATCAAAGTTCACAGTGGTATAGAAAATGGGAACAACACCGGATTTATAAATTACGAGATCAAGCTATTAAAAGAATTCGTATTTTAGAAAATCTTTTAGCGACCGGTTCTAATCCTGCTTGGATGATTTTATCAATTTTACCGGTACTTCCGCCGGCACTACGACCAATGATACAATTAGAAGGCGGAAGATTTGCAACGTCAGATTTAAATGAACTTTATCGACGTATTATTACAAGAAATAATCGTTTATTACGATTACTAGAAATTGACGCGCCTCAACTAATTATTAGAAATGAAAAACGAATGTTACAAGAAGCGGTTGATACCTTAATTGATAATGGTAAACGTGGGAAAGTAGCGTTAAGTGCGAACAATCGCCCATTAAAATCATTATCTGACATTATTAAAGGTAAACATGGCCGATTCCGTCAAAATTTATTAGGTAAGCGTGTAGATTATTCAGGTCGTTCTGTAATTGTAGTAGGGCCAAGTTTAAAATTAAATCAATGTGGATTACCGTATGAAATGGCTACGGAATTATTTCAACCTTTTATTATTCGGGAATTAATAAATCAAGGTTTAGCGAGTAATATGAAAGTAGCGAAAAATTTAATCCAACAAAATGAACCTTTAATAGATCCAGTACTCGAAGAAGTGTTAGCAAATCATCCTATATTCTTGAATCGAGCTCCAACTTTACATCGATTAGGGATTCAAGCATTTGAGCCAATATTAGTAAAGGGTCGAGCAATTAAATTACATCCTTTAGTATGTTCTGCATTTAATGCAGATTTTGATGGTGATCAAATGGCAGTTCATATTCCTCTATCATTAGAAGCACAAGCTGAATGTTATATGTTAATGCTAGCACCATATAATTTTTTATCACCAGCAAATGGTGATCCGATTATTATGCCTAGTCAAGATATGGTTTTAGGTTGTTATTATTTAACTGTTAATAATATTAAAAATTTACTTGGTTCAAACCACTATTTTTCAAGTTTAGAAGACGTTATTCTAGCATATAATCAAGAACAAATTGAGTTACACTCTTTAATTTGGGTACGTTATAACAAAGAAGTAAATCAATCAAGTAATTTAATTAAAAAGATTGTTTTAGAGGATTTCACTTCTATTGAATACTATGAAAATTTACAAATTAGAAAAGATAAGGATGGTAAAATCATTGTTAAATATTTGCAAACAACAACAGGCCGTGTAATTTTTAATTATACAATTCAAAAAACCTTAAATATCTTATAACTAATATTTTGAAGTAGTTAATTAGGTCATCTAAATAAAAGATACAAAATTTTATGAAAGAATATACTTATCAAAACACACTAGTTAGCAAGAAACAATTGAAACAATTGTTATCATGGAGTTTTACCAAATATGGATCAATTAAAGCTTGTTTTTTAGCTGATGAACTAAAATACTTAGGGTTCAAATATGCAACTCAAGCAGGAATTTCAATTAGTATTGAAGATCTAAGAGTACCATATGTGAAAAGCACTATGTTACAAAATGCAACAAAAGAAATTTTAAACACAGAAAAAATCTGTTTTAAAGGAAAAATCACAGAGGTAGAACGATTTCAAAAAATTATTGATACGTGGAATATTACAAGTGAATTGTTAAAAGATGAAGTTGTATCATATTTTAAAAAATATGATCCATTAAATTCTGTCTATATAATGGCTTTTTCTGGAGCTCGAGGTAATTTATCGCAAGTTCGACAACTAGTAGGTATGAGAGGATTAATGTCAGATCCTAGTGGGGAAATCATGAATTTACCTATTAAGAAAAATTTCCGAGAAGGATTAACCATTACAGATTATTTAATGTCTGGTTATGGAGCTCGAAAAGGGATTGTAGATACAGCTTTAAAAACGGCTAATTCCGGTTATTTAACTCGCCGTTTAATCGATGTAGCTCAAGATATTATTATTCGAGAAAAAGATTGCTTAACAAATCATTCATTTCTTTTCATTAATATTAAAAACGATAAACAACCAACAAATGTCTTTTATGAAAAAATATTAGGTCGTTTATTAAATAAACCGGTTTATGATCCAAATACTCACGAATTAATTGCCGATGTAAATACCCAAATAACCCCTAATTTAATTAGAACATTTAAACAACGAAATGTCGATAAATGTTATATTCGTTCACCTTTAACGTGTTCACTTTATAGATCGATTTGTCAAAAATGTTATGGGTGGGATTTAGCTTGCGAAAATTTAGTTGATATGGGAGAAGCCATTGGTATTATTGCAGGTCAATCGATTGGTGAACCTGGAACACAATTAACAATGCGAACATTCCATACTGGGGGTATCTTCACATCTGAAGCAAATCAACAATTAATAAGTCCAATTAATGGTATTATTGAATTTTCTGATGTATTAAAAACTTCAACTCTTAGAACAAACCGGGGTGAAAATGTATTATTAACTGAAAGTTCAGGTTCTCTATCGATTATTCCAACAAATCAAACAGATCAAACAATTCAACTTGAACTTCCAAGAAATACTATATTATTTATTAAAAATAATCAGTCTGTAAAGCCAGATTTTATTCTTGGCCAGTTAGCTGGAAATATTAAACAAACTAGAACTGAGACAAAACACGTATTGAGTGATTCTTCTGGGGAAATTTTTATGCCCCGTTTAAAGAGTAAAATAAATGCAACTACACAAAATAAATTGTTATGGATTCTATCAGGACAAGTTTATCAAGCTCCGATGAATTCATTTTTAAATTTTTATCCAGATTATAAAATAAATAAAAATAGCTATATTTTTAGAAGTAAAATAATTAATGAATATAGCGGCTTTGTGAATGCTATTTCGGAAAGTGATAAATTATTTGAACAATTTATTGAAATTAACAGTCCGATTTCTTTTTTTAATAATTCTGAAATTCAAAAATTACCACAAACGAGCAATGAAAACAAATATGTTTTAAGTATTCAAAATAATTCATATATTGTTAATTTAGAGTCACGAAATTCACAATTATATCTGAATCAAAATTCTCAAAAAAATTTTGCTACACTTATTACAAATAAATTTATTTCATTAACTGGTGGAACTCCGTATTTTAATCGAAGAAATAATCGAAAAAAAGTGGCTTATTTAAATAGTCTTATTTATTTTGTTTTAAACATTCAAAAACAAGATTATAGAACAATTATTTGGGTACCGGAAGAAACCCATAATTTAAATTGTGAAAATAGCTTATTACTAATTGAACCTGATAGTTTTATTTCCGAAAAGTTTGAAATAATTCCAAATGTCTATTCACGAACTTCAGGTGTTGTTAAAGTCTTAGAAAAAAACGGCATTATTCAAGAAATTGCTTTAAAACCAGGTATTGTTTATACAGGAAATGATTTAAAAAACTTAGATAATCAAGTTTTTTATCCAGGTGAATTAATTTTAAATACTATTAAAATTACACAACCATCCTTATGTGAAGTTATTAAAGTGGGTACACAGTCACAGTTATTAATTAGACCAATAGAACTTTACGAAGTACCACTTCCAAAACCAATAGAAAATATACTAGATCAAAAAATAACATCAAATTCCATTTTTTATCTAAAAAATCGTTTTAACTATTTATATAATTCCGGACAAAAAATTAAAAGCCCAGATCAGTTAAATATTGTAACAAATTCATTAGAATTTAAATTAACAAACTCTTTTAAGAAAAATGAAAATATTCAAATAAAAATTCTTAATAATAAGAAGAAAAATTATTTAGATTTTGTATTGTCTGAAAAATTATATTTAATCGATTATTTACCTCCGCATTTGAAATATACTGATATTCAAGCCTGTTTACTTGTTGAACAAAATCAATTTCTTAATGCCCATAGCGTATTAGGTTATTTAGAAATTGTAAGTCCAAAATCGTTGGAATTAGTAAAATTTAAATCAAAACAAAAACAAGATAAACAAGTGTTTTTAATTACAAATGACGACTGTATTACAGTTGAAAAAAATAAAATTAAAAATAAAACCATTGATAATTTATTAGTTGATGGAGTAAATATAAAGCAAACAGGGAAAGTTATTATTGATAATGGTAACATTTTAACTGTTCAACAAGGTCGGCCATATTTCTTCCCAAACTGTAAAAATGAAGATTTTGTTAATGATACAGATCTTAAATATAGAGCAATTCCTGCGAAATTGGATCATCTTGAAATTGATTTAAATAATCAAAAAAATATTCATATTAATTATACAGATATTACAAATAGAGCATTACCATATTTTTCATATGCAGATTCATGTAAAAAAATTGAATTTCCAAGATTATTATTAAAAAAACGTGGTAAATATTATACATCTGGTCTTCCGATTTTCATTCGTGAATTTTTAATTAAAAAAAATAGTGACGAAAAAACAAAATTATCTAAAATGAATCCTCGTCCTTGGTATGGATATTTAGATCATAAAGATAAAATCTATAAAACAAAACGTAGAGAAACTCTTCCACATCTTGAGCGGGTAAGATTAGATAATGTCTACACATTATTTTTCAAAAGTTCAGAATTATTAGAACATCCATTTAAGACGAATGCAGACTCACGTTTAGAATTAGCATCAGTCGCTTTATTGGAACATCCATTTAGAACAATTGGAGTTCATTCAATTACTGAAGATTATTTTGAGCAGGAAGTTAATAGTGTTTATTGTAAAAATGGTGAATTTGTAAAAGATGGACAAACCATTGGATTATTAAATTTTGAAAAAGAAATTACTGGTGATATTGTACAAGGTTTACCACGAATTGAAGAATTATTAGAAGCACGTAAAAAGAAACGAGTAAGCAAGCATACACCAAAGAATCAGAAAAAAGGTCTTTTAATTCGTAAAACCACAATTGATCCTACCTTTGAGTTCCGGAAAATGGGAACTACAATTAAAGAAAGTGAGAAAATAAATCCACACAGTTTGCTAAAAATTTATTTCTCTTACTATGCTCAAATAAAACAAATGGTGTGTCGTAATGATGCGAAAGTCTTGTTATATCGTTTAACTGACAATTATGAAGCTAGTTATCGAAGCTTTAAGAAAATTCAAGCATTAATTTTAAATTCAGTACAATCAGTATACAAATCACAAGGTGTAACTATCGCAGATAAACATTTAGAAGTTATAATAAAACAAATGACTACAAAAGTTTTAATTACACATGAAGGTGAAACACCTTTATTACCACGTGAAGTAATTGATTTGTATCATATTAAGTATATTAATGAAGTTGTTAAATCTCAAAATAAACAAACCGCATGTTATGTTCCACTATTACTAGGGATAACAAAAGCAGCTCTAAATAACCCAAGTTTTATTTCAGCTGCAAGTTTCCAAGAAACTACACGTGTGTTAACAAAAGCAGCCATTGAGGGCCGGTTAGATTGGTTACGTGGTTTAAAAGAAAACATTATTATTGGACACTTAATTCCATCGGGAATTGGTTCTAAAAGTTACAGTAATAGTTTTAATTATTCATCCAGTAAAAAATTACAAGCAAAACCAAGTCGAGAATACGCAAAAAATCTTTAAAAACCTAGACGATTGTCTAAAAAATTTGGTATCTTATTATCATATATTGTTGATTACAATTAAGGAGTTAAAATTTTTATGGCTGATATTAGTTTAGCCCAATTATTAGATGCTGGGGTGCATTTTGGACACAAGTCATACCGTTGGAATCCAAAAATGTTTCCATACATTTATACTGAACGGAATAATATTCATATTTTAGATTTAGTTCAATCTGCTCAATTATTAAAAGAAGCAAATTCATATGTTCAATCTGCTGCTGAACAGAAAAAGACTTTTTTATTTATTGGCACAAAACGTCAAGCAAGTGCATTAGTTGCACAAGAAGCAAAACGATGTAATTCTTATTATGTAAATCACCGTTGGTTAGGTGGCATGTTAACGAATTGGGTAACTTTAAAAAGTCGAATTGCTCGATTAAAAACTTTAGAAAAACAAGAAGCGGATCAAGTTTTTGCGTTATTACCAAAAAAAGAAGCTTCATTACGCCAAACAGAATTACAAAAATTACGTAAACATTTGGATGGTGTTAAAGAAATGGCAAATTTACCTGACATTGCAATTGTTATTGATCAAAAACGAGAAATTACTGCAATTCGCGAATGTCGTAAATTAGGTATTCCTGTAATTTCAATTTTAGATACAAATTGTGATCCTGATCTAGTAGATATTCCAATTCCAGGCAACGATGACGCGGTTCGATCAATTAAATTAATTTTAAAATCACTGACGGATAATATTCTTTTAGGCCAATCTAGATTACCATAAAGTTTTTATCAAGTAATTTTATTTTACATTGAAGGTAGATTCCGACGATCCTTTTAAAATTATTTAAAGGTTTATAATAAAGAAATTATTAAAACTTAATTTTAATTCAATCATTTAAAATTTATTTCAAAAAAATTTTAAATGATTGGGTTATTTACTGAATTTTGGTTTAAAACTTAAAATTTTATAATTAAACTTACAAAATCCTAAAAAACTAAGATTCTTCTAATGTTTTTTCTATTAAATTGAAAGATTAAAAATTATCGTGTTATTTTTTAATAAGCTAGTGAAGGGACTTGAACCCCCGACCTACTGATTACAAATCAGTTGCTCTACCAATTGAGCTACACCAGCATAAGTTATTATACTTTTACTTTATTATATAAAAAGAGATTTCAAAAATCAATACATATTTAAATTTCTTTCATTTAATTTTTATATTTATATTTTTAATATTAAATAAATCTAAAAAAAATTATGTTTGGGTTATTGGTTATTTTAAAATCTTTAATCAAACAAATGTTTGATTAAAGATTTTAAAAGCACAATTAACTAATAAATTTATTAGTAACGGCTACCTTCACCATTAGCTTGAACACTATAACTCTTAATAGTGTAAGTAATGCAACGACCAACGCTATCTGTACGTTCTAAGTAGAAACCTGGTTCGTTAGCTGGACGGTTTGCGATGAATGACATAACACAACTTTCTGTACCGTAGCTAGCATCAAATGCGTTCATACGGATGTAACCAGCTGCACATGCTTTACGAGCTTCATTTAATTCGAACATTACAGATGCAGAATCTTTAATATCGAATAATGGTAAACCCCATAATTCCCAGTAGCTGTTACGAGGGTGTGGATCATCTGTCCATTCAACGTTCATTGCCCAACCGCGAGAGATTGCGTAAGCAACTTGTTTTTCAATTTGTTCGTCAGTTAAATCAGGTAAGAAAGAGAAGCAACCTTGTGTAAGTCTCACTATTCAAATACTCCTTTAATTTTGGTTAAAAGTAATTATTAAACGTTAGCTGTTGGTGTTTCAGCGAAATCAGCAGTATCTGTAGATGTGTAGTTAAAACTAATATCTTTCCATAGATCTAAAGCTGTTTGTAATGGGCCACATGTGCGAGCAGCGTCACGTAAGATTTGAGGACCAACTTGGTTGTTGAAGTAGTCAGCACCTTCGTTACGAGCTAAAACCATAGCTTCTAAAGCTACACGGTTTGCAGTAGCACCTGCTTGAATACCATCAGGGTGACCAATTGTACCACCACCGAATTGTAATACAACATCATCACCTAAGTAGTGAATTAATTGGTGCATTTGACCACAGTGGATACCACCTGAAGCAACTGGCATACAACGACGTAAACTAGCCCAATCCATTTCGAAGAAGATACCGTAAGGTAAGTTAACTTCTAATTCAGTTAAACGTAATACATCGTAGAAACCTTTAATCATTAAAGGATCACCTTCTAATTTACCTACAACTGTACCAGCGTGGATGTGATCTACACCAGACATACGCATCCATTTACAGATAACACGGAAGTTGATACCGTGGTTCTTTTGACGAGCGTAAGTAGAGTTACCTGCACGGTGTAAGTGTAATACCATATCGTTTTCACGAGCCCAGTATGCAATACTTTGGATTGCAGTGTAACCCATTACTAAATCGATCATTACAATTACAGAACCTACAGCTTTAGCGTACTCAGCACGCTTAATAACTTCTTCCATAGTTGCAGCAGTAATGTTTAAGTAAGAACCTTTAACTTCACCTGTAGCAGCTGAAGCACGGTTGATACCTTCCATACAGTATAAGAAACGTTCTCTCCAACGCATGAATGGTTGTGAGTTAATGTTCTCATCATCTTTTAAGAAGTCTAAACCACCTTTTAAACCTTCGTAAACTACACGACCGTAGTTTTTACCAGATAAACCTAATTTAGGTTTTACAGTAGCACCTAATAAAGGTACACCATATTTGTTTAAACGTTCACGTTCTACAACGATACCTGTAGCAGGACCTTGGAATGTTTTTAAGTATGTGTGAGGAATACGCATATCTTCTAAACGTAAAGCAGCTACTGCTTTGAAACCAAATACGTTACCAATGATAGACGCAGTTAAGTTAGCTAAAGAACCTTCTTCAAATAAATCAACTTCGTACGCGATGAACGCGAAGTATTGATCTGTAGTATTAGGTACTGGATCTACACGGTAAGCTTTAGCACGGTAACGTTCACAAGCTGTTAATAAATCAGTCCAAACAACAGTCCATGTTGCTGTTGAAGATTCACCAGCTACTGCAGCTGCAGCTTCTACTGGATCTACACCTGGTTGAGGTGTAATACGGAATAATGCAAGAACATCAGTATCTTGTACTGTGTATGAAGCATCCCAGTAACCCATTTTAGCGTATGGAATTACACCAGATTCGTAACGGTCACTTTTAATTCGAGTCCGTTCTGATACAGATTGAGACATTTATTTCTCCTTAAAATAAAAAGGCAATATATAATAGATATTTAACTAATTTATATAAATTAGTTCTATCGGTTGCATCTTAGGAGCAACCTTATAATTAATTATAACATTAGTTTAGTAAGCTAAAAATATATTATTAATTACGATTGCTATAACTTTATTGAATACTTTTAATTTTAAATTAATAGATTTATTTGAAGAGCGTAAAAATTGCCTTATAATACAAGCAAGTATTATTTAAATTAATTATTTAAAAAGTTAAATTATTAAATTTATGACGAATCAATCTAATAAAACCTTAAATACTAATATTAAAAAATTAGTAAATCAGCCATATAAATATGGGTTTTCTACTGATATCGAAAAAGATAATTTTGAAAAAGGGTTAAATGAAAATGTTATTCGTTTAATTTCAAAAAAAAAGAATGAGCCTGAATTTTTATTAAATTTTCGTCTGAAAGCTTATAAAAAATGGAAAGAAATGAAATGTCCTGAATGGGCTCAATTAAAATTTTCTGAAAGTAATTATCAAGATATAATTTATTATTCAGCCCCAAAATCTAAGAAAAAATTAAATAGCTTAGATGAAGTTGATCCAGAAATTTTAAAAACTTTTGAGAAATTAGGTATTTCATTAACAGAGCAAAAACGTTTAACTAATGTTGCCGTTGACGCGGTTTTTGATAGTATTTCAATTGGAACTACTTTTAAAGAAGAGTTAGCGGAATATGGAGTAATTTTCTCGTCTATTTCTGAAGCAGTTCATGATTATCCAGATCTTATAGAAAAATATTTAGGAACAGTTGTTCCAATTGGAGATAATTATTTTACAGCATTAAATTCTGCTGTATTTACTGACGGATCCTTTTGTTATATACCAAAAGGTGTAAAGTGCCCATTAGATTTATCAACTTATTTTAGAATAAATGATCAAAATTCAGGTCAATTTGAGCGGACATTGATTATTGCCGAAGAAAATAGCGAAGTTAGTTATTTAGAAGGCTGTACTGCTCCACAATATGATGAAAATCAATTACACGCTGCAGTAGTTGAATTAATTGCTTTAGAAAATGCAAAGATCAAATATTCAACAGTTCAAAATTGGTATGCCGGTGATGAAGAAGGTAAAGGTGGAATTTTAAATTTTGTGACAAAACGTGGTTTATGTGTTGGAAAAAATTCTAACATTTCATGGACACAAGTAGAAACTGGTTCTTCTATTACTTGGAAATATCCTGGATGTGTTTTAATTGGAGATAATTCACAAGGTGAATTTTATTCTGTTGCACTAACAAATAATTACCAACAAACTGATACAGGTAGTAAAATGATTCATGTAGGAAAAAATACTCGTAGTCGGATTGTATCAAAAGGTATTTCAGCTGGAAACTCCAAAAATACGTATAGAGGTTTAGTTACAGTAAATCGAAAAGCTATAGGTGCTAGAAATTATTCACAATGTGATTCATTATTAATTGGAAATTCCTCAAATGCAAACACATTTCCATTTATTTCTGTTCAAAATTCAACTAGTAAAATTGAACATGAAGCATCAACTTCGAAAATTGGAGAAGAACAAATTTTTTATTTCCTTCAACGAGGGATATCATTAGAAGAAGCTGTTAGTTTAATTATTAGTGGTTTTTGCAGTGAAGTTTTCACAGAATTACCATTAGAATTTTCTGCGGAAGCTGATAAATTATTAAGTTTAAAATTAGAAGGAAGTATTGGATAATGAACAGCAACACACCAATTTTAGAAATAAAAAATTTGAAAGCCTCTATTAATGATAATGAAATTTTGAAAAACCTAGATTTAATCATAAATAAAGGAGAAATCCATGCAATTATGGGTACAAATGGTTCAGGAAAAAGTACATTATCGAAAGTTTTAGCAGGTCATCCTGCTTATACAGTTACAGATGGTGAAATTTTATATGACGGAGCAAGTATTTTAGATTTAGAACCCGAAGAACGATCACATTTAGGAATTTTTCTTGCTTTTCAATATCCAATAGAAATTCCAGGAGTAAGTAATGAAGATTTTTTATATCTTTCATATAATTCGAAATTAAAAAGTCTAGGGGAACCTGAAATTAGTCCAATCGAGTTCTTTACAATAATTAGTGAAAAATTAAAATTAGTTGAAATGTCACCAACTTTTTTAAGTAGAAATGTTAATGAAGGATTTTCTGGTGGTGAGAAAAAACGAAATGAAATTCTTCAAATGCTATTATTAGATTCAAAGTTATCTATATTAGATGAGACCGACTCGGGTTTAGATATTGATGCATTAAAAATTATTTCCAGAGGTATTGGTAGCTTTATGTCTGAAAATAAAGCAATCATTTTAATTACACATTATCAACGTTTATTAGATTATGTTAAACCTGATTTTATTCATGTGATGCAAGATGGAAAAATCATAAAAACGGGAACGGCTGAATTAGCTAAAGAATTAGAACAGAAAGGTTATGAATGGTTAAAAGTAAAAGAATAAAAATTGAATTAGAGCGTTTAGATAAAAATAAACCCTTTTTTAATGGAAACCACATATAATAGCTAGTGTTCCTGTATATTTTTTAATATTGGGTAATTTACTAAATTAGTTAAATTATATGTACCCAGATAATTTTTATTCAAGTACGTTTACATTATTAGCGGAGGCAGAAGTTGGAAAACACTTTTACTGGGATATTGCAGGCTTTCTAGTACACGGCCAAGTTTTGGTTGTTATGTGGTTTGTTTTCACTATCTTATTAATTTTTTCAATTTTAGGAACGCAGAATACTGATCGAATTCCACATGGTTGGCAAAACTTTATGGAAGCGACAGTTGATTACGTTGCAGGGATTGCTAAAGATCAATTAGGTGAAAGTTTTTATAAAGAATGGATACCTTTTATTGGTACTTTATTCTTATTTATTTTTGGATGTAACTGGGCAGGGGCTATTATTCCTTGGAAATTAATTAAACTTCCTGAAGGTGAATTTGCAGCGCCAACTAATGATATTAATACAACAGTAGCATTAGCTCTATTAACATCACTTGCATACTTCTATGCGGGTTTAAGTAAAAAAGGGTTAGGATATTTTAAACGTTATATTCAACCAATTCCACTTCTTCTACCAATCAACATTCTAGAAGATTTTACAAAACCGTTATCATTAAGTTTCCGTTTATTCGGGAACGTTCTTGCTGATGAATTAACGATTACTGTATTGACATCCTTAGTTCCATTGGTAATTCCATTACCAATTATGATGCTAGGCATCTTCGCGGGTTCAGTACAAGCATTAATTTTCTCAACGTTAGCAGCTGCATATATTACAGAGGCTCTTGAGTAAATTATTATAAAACTAGATTTTTCTAAAATTACATCATTTTACATTTATTAATTAAGGTTTATTATGGATAGTATTATTTCTGCTGCATCTGTTATAGCTGCTGGTTTAGCTATTGGTTTAGCTGCAATTGGTCCTGGTATTGGTCAAGGTAACGCTGCAGGTCAAGCTGTTGAAGGTATCGCTCGCCAACCAGAAGCGGAAAACAAAATTCGTGGTACTTTATTATTAAGTTTAGCATTCATGGAAGCGTTAACTATTTACGGTTTAGTAGTAGCATTAGCGTTATTATTTGCTAACCCATTCAACAGTTAATTCAAATATTAACTTATCAAATGAATAGGTATAGTTTGAAAATTTTTCATCTATATCTATTCTAAATTTTTGTAAGACATATAAATTTTATATGGTTAATTTTTCAATATTAATTTCAAATTCAGAAGTTACTGGACCGGGTGGATTATTCGATATTAATTTAACTCTACCGTTAGTAGCCATTCAATTTTTATTATTAATGGTTGTTCTGAATATTGTACTATACAGCCCGTTATTAGCTGTTATTGCAGAGCGTAATGAATATATTTTAAATAATCTTGCTAAAGCATCAGAAATTTTAGCTGAAGCAAATGAATTGACTGCTCAATACGAACAAGAATTGAATAGTGTACGCAAAGAAGCACAATTAGAAATTACAAATTCACAAAAAATTCATAAAGAAATTTTAGAAATCGAACTAAACATTTCACAAAAATATATTGATAATTTACTAGATACTATTACAAAAGATCTACTTGCTAAAAAAACAACAGCTCTAAATAGTTTAGATAGTATTGTTCAATCATTGTGTGTGGAAATTGAAACTAGATTATCAATTTAAATTTTTTGTTAAACGTAATTTCTCTTTTTATAAAGCGAATAGTTTAAATAAAAACTCTAAAACATGGAAAATTTTGATCAAATTTTTACATTACTTGCCGAGAGTGAAGGTATTTCTTTAAACCTTGACATTCTAGAAACTGGGCTAATTAACATTATTGCTTTAGTTGGTATTCTAATTTATGTAGGTCGTGATTTTTTAGGATCTTCATTAGAAGCACGTAAAAGTGATATTGTAACAGGTGTTCAAGATGCTGAAGAACGATTAAACGAAGCTAACAAACGTTTAACTGAAGCACAAAAACAATTAACTCAAGCTAATGTAGTAATTGCTGAAATCCGAAGTGAAACGATAGCAACAAAAAAAGTTTTACTTAATGCTGATGCTAGTCAGTCTCAAGCAGACTTAAAAACTCGTTTCAGTCGCGCTTTAGCAACTTCTCGTACAAAAGAAAGACAAATATTTTTAGAAGTTAAACAACAGATAATTACATTAGTTTTAAAACGTACGGCTACTAGAGCTCAAGAAGCATTTGCACCAAAAGATCGTGCAACTGCATTAATCAACGAGACTATTACGAAACTTGAAGGAGATTTGTTATGAGCACCAATCCATTAGCAGCAAAAATTGCAGCTCCTTATGCACGTGCGTTATATGATTTCTCTGTTGAACAAAATATAATGCATCAGATTACTGCAGATTTCCAAAATTTAGAAGTTTTTTTAAGCAAATCAGAAGATTTCAAGATATACTTAAGTAATCCTCTTATTAGTGCTGACAAAAAACAAGAAATTTTAGAAAAAACTTTAAAATCTGAACTAAATACAGAAACTTTTAAATTTTTACTTGTTCTAGTAAAACGGGACAGAATCAATTTACTAGACTCAGTTATTGATAGTTATCTGCAATTAGTTTATCGTTTAGCTTCAATTAAAATGATTGAAGTATCAACGGCTTTTGCTTTTACAAATAAGCAAAAAAATATGTTAATTAAAAAACTAAAAGAATTAACGAACGCTAGAGAAATTCGTTTAGTAATTACTGTAGATTCGAGCTTAATCGGTGGATTTTTAATTAAAACAAACTCACGAGTAGTTGATTTTACTGTTAAAAATCAATTACAAAAATTAGCGAGTCATTTAGATAGTGTTTTAGACATCTAAAAACAACTAAAATCTTTTATTAACTTTTTATCTTAAAAATAATACAATGATAAATATTCGTCCAGACGAAATAAGTAGTATTATCCGTGAACAAATTGAAAAGTACGACCAAGATGTTAAAGTAGACAACGTTGGTACGGTTTTACAAGTAGGTGACGGTATCGCTCGTGTTTATGGGCTTGATCAAGTAATGAGTGGAGAGCTATTAGAATTTGAAGATAAAACAATTGGTATCGCTCTTAACTTAGAAAACGATAACGTTGGTGTTGTATTAATGGGTACTGGCCGTCAAATTTTAGAAGGTGGTACAGTTAAAGCAACAGGTCAAATTGCACAAATTCCTGTAGGTGACAACTTCTTAGGTCGAGTGGTAAACCCATTAGCAAGTCCTATTGATGGTAAAGGTGACATCGAACCGAGTGATACTCGTTTATTAGAAGCAATGGCTCCTGGTATTATTAGTCGTAAATCAGTATGTGAACCATTACAAACTGGTATTACATCAATTGATGCTATGATTCCAATTGGTCGAGGTCAACGTGAATTAATTATTGGAGATCGTCAAACTGGTAAAACTTCAATTGCCGTTGATACAATTATTAATCAAAAAACAGAAGCTGTTGTTTGTGTATACATCGGTATTGGTCAAAAAGCATCAACTGTAGCACAAGTTGTAAATGTATTAGAAGAAAAAGACGCTATGGCTTACACAATTATTGTGTCAGCTAGTGCAAATGATCCTGCTACTTTACAATATATCGCTCCATATGCCGGTGCTGCTTTAGCAGAATACTTCATGTATAAAGGTCAAGCGACTTTAGTAATCTATGATGATTTAACTAAACAAGCTATGGCTTACCGTCAAATGTCTTTATTATTACGTCGTCCTCCAGGACGTGAAGCATATCCTGGTGATGTATTCTACTTACACTCACGTTTATTAGAACGTGCAGCTAAGTTAAGTGATGAATTAGGTGGTGGTAGTATGACTGCTTTACCAATTATCGAAACACAAGCTAGTGATGTATCTGCATACATTCCAACAAATGTAATTTCAATTACAGATGGTCAAATCTTCTTATCGAATGATTTGTTTAACTCAGGTATTCGTCCTGCAATTAATGTAGGTATTTCGGTATCACGTGTAGGTTCAGCTGCTCAAACAAAAGCTATGAAAAAAGTTGCTGGTAAATTAAAATTAGAATTAGCACAATTCGCTGAATTAGAAGCATTCTCTCAATTTGCTTCAGATTTAGATGAAGCTACTCAAAAGCAATTAGCACGTGGTACACGTTTACGTGAAGTTTTAAAACAACCACAAAATTCTCCATTATCAGTTGCACAACAAGTAGCATTAATTTACACAGGTATTAATGGTTTCTTAGATGAATTACCTGTAGCAAGTATTAAAAAATACTGTGCAGCGTTATTAACGTACTTAGGTACTTCAAGTAACCCTTACATTGGTATTGTTACTGAGTCAAATCAATTCACTGATGAAGCAGAATCTTCATTAAAAGCTGCTATTGAAGAATCAAAAACAGCATTCAAAAGCACTTTAGATTAATTGACGACATTTAGTTAAATCTATTTTCAAATAGATTTAACTAAATTACTATAATTAATTTAAATAATTTTTATTATCTTCACTTATAATAGTATTGTAGCTAGCTATTTCTTATAGTTTAGTTGTAAGAAAGTCAAAAACCATTATTTATATTAAGGAATGAATTACTATGGCATTACCATGGTATCGTGTTCATACTGTTGTTTTAAATGACCCAGGTCGATTAATTGCTGTACACTTAATGCATACAGCATTAGTTGCAGGTTGGGCTGGTTCAATGGCATTATATGAACTTGCAGTATTTGATCCTTCAGATCCAGTTTTAAATCCAATGTGGCGTCAAGGTATGTTCGTAATGCCTTTCATGACACGTTTAGGTATTACAGATTCTTGGGGTGGTTGGAGTATTACAGGAGAAAGTGTTTCAAATCCAGGTATTTGGAGTTTTGAAGGTGTAGCTTTATCGCACATCATCTTATCAGGTATGTGTTTCTTAGCTGCAATCTGGCACTGGGTTTACTGGGATTTAGAATTATTCCGTGATCCACGTACAGGTGAACCAGCTTTAGATTTACCGAAAATTTTCGGTATTCACTTATTCTTATCTGGTTTATTATGTTTTGGTTTTGGTGCTTTCCACGTAACAGGTTTATTCGGACCTGGTATTTGGGTATCTGACGCATACGGAATCGCAGGTAAAGTTCAACCAGTAGCACCATCTTGGGGTGCAGATGGATTCAATCCATTCAATCCAGGTGGTATCGCAGCACATCACATTGCTGCGGGTATTTTTGGTATCTTTGCAGGTATTTTCCATTTAACTGTACGTCCACCACAACGTTTATACCGAGCGTTACGAATGGGTAACATCGAAACAGTATTATCAAGTAGTATTTCAGCAGTATTCTTTGCTGCCTTTGTTACTTCAGGTACTATGTGGTATGGTGCAGCAGCAACGCCAATTGAATTATTTGGTCCAACTCGTTACCAATGGGATAGCGGTTACTTCCAACAAGAAATTGAGCGTCAAGTTGAGACATACATCAGCGAAGGTTCATCAGAAAGTCAAGCTTGGTCACGTATTCCAGATAAACTTGCTTTCTACGATTACATTGGTAACAATCCAGCAAAAGGTGGTTTATTCCGTGCTGGTGCAATGGATAAAGGTGATGGTATTGCTGAAGCTTGGTTAGGTCACCCAATTTTCCGAGATAAAGAAGGGCGTGAATTAACAGTTCGAAGAATGCCAGCTTTCTTCGAAACATTCCCAGTTATTTTAGTAGATAAAGATGGTATCATCCGTGCAGATATTCCATTCCGTCGTGCGGAATCGAAATACAGTATCGAGCAAGTTGGTGTTACTGTAGATTTCTACGGTGGTAAATTAAATGGTCAAACATTTAAAGATGCTCCAACTGTTAAGAAATTTGCTCGTAAAGCACAATTAGGTGAAGTTTTTGAATTTGATAGAACAAGTTTAGAATCTGATGGTGTATTCCGTAGTAGCCCACGTGGTTGGTATACATTTGGTCACGCTAACTTTGCATTATTATTCTTCTTTGGTCATTTATGGCATGGTGGTCGTACTATTTTCCGTGATGTATTCACAGGTATTGGTGCGGAAGTTACTGAGCAAGTAGAATTTGGTGCATTCCAAAAACTTGGTGACAAATCTACTAAAAAACAAGGTGCAGTTTAACTCAACTCTTTGTTTTTTAATTTATTAAAAATTAAACAGGATTAAACAATGGAAGCCTTAGTTTATACATTTTTACTTATTGGAACTTTAATGGTAATTTTCTTTGCTGTATTCTTCCGAGAAACGCCAAGAATTATCAGAAAATAAAACCACAAATGTGGTTTTATTTTTTTTAATCTTCATGCTCTTCAAATGGATCACGTAAATTTTTTGCGGCAGGTCCAAAAGCTGTGTAGATTGAATAAGCTGTAATACCTAAAAGTAAACTCGATACAAAAATTACAATAATAGTTGCTGTTTCCATGTTATATAATTATCTAAATTAACGTTTTAGTATTATATAACATGTAATACAAAAATTAATTTATTAAAAATATAAAATATTTTTATGGCATTAAGAACAAGATTAGGTGAAATTTTACGTCCATTAAATGCTGAATATGGTAAGGTTGCTCCTGGTTGGGGTACAACACCAATTATGGGTGTAGTTATGGTAGCATTCTTAGTATTTTTGTTAATTATTTTACAAATTTACAATTCATCTTTAATTATTGAAAATGTTGATGTTGATTGGGCAAATGGTATTTAAGATATCAATTAAATAAACATAATTTAAAAGGAATTAAAACCTTTTAAATTATAAAAATTGAAATTAATTTTTTTTTAAAATAGATATGGATATTATAAGTCTAGGTTGGGCAGGATTAATGACTATGTTTACATTTTCATTAACTTTAGTAGTTTGGGCCAGAAATGGTTTTTAATTCTTGAAACTTTATAAAAACTTAAAAATTTAAAAATTATGGAACTAGTTTTAAAAATTTTCCCATATGCAAATGCTGAAATTGTTACCGCAGCTGTGACTTGTTTCTTCATGACATTATTGGGACTTTCATTAGGCTTTGCATTGTTAAAAATTCAAGGTGAATAATAAGTATCTAATAATAATATTTTGAATATTATTATTAGGCTCAAAAAAATAAATGCAATGATTATAAATCTTAAAAAATAATTGAGTTTATTTAGTTAAGAAAAGCTTATAATCGGCCGAATATATAACATTGCTTTATTATATAAATAAATTATTTTTTAATTTACATATTTAAAAAAGGATAGATTTAGTTACGTCGTAATATTTAATAATATGATCACTAATTTATATAAACGTAAAAAAATATTATTCCAAACTTAGTATAAAAACAGATTATAAAATTTATATTACGGGACTGACGAGACTCGAACTCGCAACTTCCGCCGTGACAGGGCGGTGCTCTAACCAATTGAACTACAATCCCATACGTGATAGATTATATTGCTATTCTATTAATAATGTCAACTATTTTATAGTTTAAATTATTAAGGAGAAACAGGGATTCGAACCCTGGGTACAGAAACTGTACGATAGATTAGCAATCTATTGCTTTCGACCACTCAGCCATTTCTCCTAAATAAGGGTGATATAATAAAACATTAATTTTTTTGTAGATGGCTCTGGTGGGATTTGAACCTACGACCTTGGGCTTATGAGTCCCCTGCTCTAACCACTGAGCTACAGAGCCTTACACTACGTTTCACTATTAATATTGTACATGCGATACACTATTATCGCACTATATATTTAAATTAAAATTATATTTATAATAATAAATATATATATATTTATGGTAAATTTAAAATAGTATGAATAATTTCTGGAGTAATATTTTCCGTTATCCGCGATTTTTTATAAGTAGTGTTACAGGGTTAATTTTAGTAATTTTAACTCCTTTCAAAAATTTATTTAAAATACCAAAATTACGAATTTTTCTAATTTTCTTTCTAATTATATTTTTTATAAGTCTATACTTAATTTTACGTAGTATGGTTGGATTATAAGATGTTAATGTTCTAACTAAATTTAAAGTGGCATATTATTAATACTTTTTGATTGTTATTTCCATGTTAAAAATTTTTATAAATTTACATTTTTGAAAGAAAGGTTTCTTCTGAATCTAAACTAAAATTGGAAATAACAATTCTTTAACTGGGCCGAGTTGGATTTGAACCAACGTAGCATAACGCAACGGATTTACAATCCGCCCCCTTTAACCACTCGGGCATCGACCCTATATCTAAATTTTAACAAATTTGATAGTAAAACACAATATCTAAAAAAATTTCTTTTATAAATCAACCGGGTTTTTTAAATATTCTTTAAATTGTAATATTGACTCAGCACGTTATTTCATATAATATATACTTTATATAAGACTAGTGGGTAATTAACTCAGCGGTAGAGTGTCTGCCTTACAAGCAGAAGGTCACAGGTTCAAATCCTGTATTACCCATTTTTATCAATAACAAGCCATTTATTTAATTTCCATCTTGTTATAAACTATAACTAAAGGGCCTATCGTCTAACGGATTAGGACAGAAACCTTCTAAGTTTCCAATGTAGGTTCGATTCCTACTGGGCCTATTTTTCTTACATTATAAATCAACGTAATATTTCTTTTGTAATAAACAATAATTGCTGGAAAAATTTTACTAAAAAATATTTTTTTATTAAAAACTAGAGTATTATATAAGTAACAATAGTTTTCTTTTCATGAAATTTTTTACTAAAAAAACGCTTATTTTTATAAACCTCTTAATGAAACGTTTCAACTTATTAAATATCTTTCTTGTTATTTTAATTACTTTTGCTCCTAAACAAGCATTGGCAGATATTGGTGGATTAACTAAATGTAGTGAATCGCCAGCATTTGAAAAACGTTTAAAAGCAAGTGTTAAAAAACTAGAGCAACGATTAGCTAAATATGAAGTAGGCACACCACCTGCATTAGCTTTAGAACAACAAATTGATCGAACAAAAGCTCGTTTTGACAAATATGGCCGTTCAGACTTATTATGTGGAACTGATGGTTTACCACATTTAATTGCAGATGGTCGCTGGAGTCACGCAGCAGAATTTATTCTTCCAGGATTCGGTTTTATTTACATTTCTGGTTGGATTGGCTGGGTTGGTCGTAAATATGTACGAGCAGTTAGTACAACAAAAAATCCGACTGAAAGTGAGATTATTATTAATGTTCCTTTAGCTTTAAAAATAATGACAACAGGTTATATTTGGCCAGTATCTGCGTGGCAAGAATTGATTAGTGGCGATTTAGTGGCGTTAGATGAAAATGTAACTGTTTCACCACGTTAATTTTTAAAAATATTTACTTATTATAATTATTTAGTTCTATGGATAACTTTTTAAAATATTTATCAACAGCTCCTGTTCTTTTAACAATCTGGATGTCATTTACGGCAGGTTTTATTATTGAAATAAACCGTTTTTTCCCAGATATGTTAGGATTATATTTCTAATACAAAACAATTAATAATAATAAACAATTAAAAAAACAAAATTTGTAAATTTTGTTTTTTTAATTGTTTAAAATAAGTCTTAACCATATTTACCTGCAGTAGACGCAATAACGAATGCTGCATACGTTAAAATGAAACCAACACTAAAGTGTACTAAACCAACTAAACGAGCTTGTACAATTGAAAGTGCTACTGGTTTATCTCTCCAACGAATTAAATTCGCTAAAGGAGTTCTTTCATGTGCCCACACAAGAGTTTCAATTAATTCTTGCCAGTAACCACGCCAAGAAATTAAGAACATAAATCCAGTTGCCCAAATTAAGTGACCGAATAAGAACATCCATGCCCAAACAGATAAGTTGTTCATACCAAATGGATTATAACCATTAATTAATGGTGATGAATTTAACCATAAGTAATCACGTAACCAACCCATAATGTAATTTGATGATTCATCAAATTGACCTGGGTTACCACCCCAAATTGTCATGTGTTTCCAGTGCCAGTAGAATGTTACCCAAGCAATAGTGTTTAACATCCAGAACATTGCAAGATAGAATGCATCCCAAGCTGAGATATCACAAGTACCACCTCGACCAGGACCATCACAAGGGAAGCTGTAACCGAAGTCTTTTTTATCTGGCATTAATTTTGAGCCACGTGCATCTAAAGCACCTTTTACTAAAATTAATGTTGTAACGTGTAAACCTAATGCAATAGCATGGTGTACTAAGAAATCACCAGGACCAATTTTTAAGAATAAATCAGTTTTACTATTATTGATCGCTTCTAACCAACCTGGTAACCAAACTTGATTACCTGCAACAGTTGCTGGGTTTGTAGATGATGATAATAATACGTTAAATTCATAAACAGCTTTACCTGAAGCTGCTTGAATGTATTCTGCAAATAATGGTTCAAATAAAATTTGTTTTTCTGGTTGACCAAAAGCTACCACTGTATCATTATGGATATATAAACCTAATGTGTGGAAACCTAAGAATAAAGAAGCCCAACTTAAATGAGAGATAATTGCTTCTTTATGTTCTAACATTCGTGCTAAAACATTATTTTTATTTAATTCTGGATCATAATCACGTACAAAGAAAATTGCACCGTGTGCAAAAGCACCAACCATTAAGAAACCAGCAATGTATTGATGGTGTGTGTATAACGCAGCTTCAGTAGTAAAATCTTTCGATAAGAACGCATATGGAGTTAATGCATACATGTGTTGAGCTGTTAATGACGTAGCTACACCTAAACTTGCTAAAGCTAAACCTAATTGCATGTGCAATGAGTTTGTGATTGTTTCAAATAATCCAACATGACCTGCACCTAATCGACCTCCTGGAGGACGGTGAGCATCTAAGATTTCTTTCATATTGTGACCAATACCGAAGTTTGTACGGTACATGTGACCTGCAATAATGAAAACAACTGCAATTGCTAATTGGTGATGTGCAATATCAGATAACCATAAAGATTGTGTTTGCGGATGGAAACCACCTAAGAATGTTAAGATAGCAGTACCTGCACCTTCTGATGTTCCATATACGTGATTCGCACTATCTGGATTTTCTGCATATACAGTCCAATCTCCTGAAAAGAATGGTGCTAAACCTGCTGGATGTGGAGGTGTTGTTAAGAAATTATCCCAACCAACATGTACACCACGAGATGCTGGAATAGCAACGTGAACTAAGTGACCAGTCCATGCTAAAGAACTAACACCTAATAAACCAGATAAGTGATGGTTTAAACGAGATTCATTATTTTTGAACCAAGATAAACTTGGACGGAATTTTGGCTGTAAATGTAACCAACCTGCAAATAATAATACAGATGAGAAAAGTAATAAGCCAATAGAACCCGCGTAAAGTTCTTGGTTTGTTCTGAATCCAATTGTGTACCACCATTGATATACACCTGAGAAGGCGATATTTACTGGATATGTATTACCTTTACTGAATGCTTTTAATGCAGATTCACCAAAGTGGGGATCCCAAATCGAATGAGCAATTGGTTTAACTTTTAAAGGATTTTCAACCCATTTTTCAAAGTTACCTTGCCATGCTACATGAAATAAATTACCTGCAGTCCACAGGAAAATAATAGCTAGATGGCCAAAATGAGATGCGAAGATTTTTTGGTATAAATTTTCTTCAGTCATACCATCATGGGCTTCTAAATCATGAGCAGTAGCTATTCCATACCAAATTCTGCGTGTTGCTGGATCTTGCGCAAGAGCTTGGCTAAATTTTGGAAATTTAGTTGCCATAACTTTCAGATGCCTATTTATATTATTGATAGTTGTAAGTAGAGAGTAAGATAATAATTTATTATTTATTAATTAATTGAAATGGCACGGGCAATGAAGAATGACCATGTAGTTCCAATACCGCCTAATAAATAGTGTGCTAAACCAACAGCACGACCTTGTGTAATACTTAAAGCGCGCGGTTGAATTGCTGGAGCAAAGTTTAATTTATTGTGAGCCCATACAATTGACTCAATTAATTCTTGCCAGTAACCACGACCACTAAATAAGAACATTAAACTAAATGCCCAAATGAAATGTGCTCCTAAGAAAATTAAACCATATGCTGATAACGCAGAACCATATGATTGGATTACTTGTGAAGCTTGTGACCATAAGAAATCACGTAACCAACCATTAATAGTAATTGCACTCTTAGCAAAGTTACCACCTGTTACATGTGAAATAGCTCCATCTGGTGTAATAGTACCCCAAACATCTGATTGCATTTTCCAGCTGAAGTGGAAAATTACTACTGAAATTGAGTTATACATCCAGAATAAACCTAAGAATACATGATCCCAGCTTGAACTTTGACAAGTACCACCACGACCTGGACCATCACAAGGGAATCGGAAACCTAAATTTGCTTTATCAGGAATTAATTTAGAACTACGTGCGTATAAAACACCTTTTAAAAGGATTAATACAGTTACATGAATTGTAAAAGCGTGAATATGGTGAACCATAAAATCAGCTGTACCTAATGTAATTGGCATCATAGCAATTTTGCCACCTACACCTACAACATCACCACCGAAAGCATAACTTGTTGTTGCTAAAGCATTTGGTGCTGTAGTGCCAGGTGCTAATATATGGATATTTTGAATCCATTGAGCAAAAATTGGTTGTAATTGAATTGCTTTATCCGAGAACATATCTTGCGGACGACCTAAAGCACGCATTGTATCATTGTGAATATAGAAACCAAAAGCATGGCAACCTAAGAAGATACAAACCCAGTTTAAGTGTGAAATAATTGAATCACGGTGTCGTAAAACACGATCAAGTAAATTATTGTAATTATTTGCTGGTGTGTAATCACGAACCATAAAAATAGCACCATGAGCTGCACCACCTACAACACAGAATCCACCAATCCACATATGATGTGTGAATAAACATAATTGTGTTGCGTAATCAGTTGCGATATACGGATATGGAGGCATCGCATACATATGATGAGCGACAATAATACTTAATGAACCCATCATTGCTAAATTAATTGCTAATTGAGCATGCCATGAAGTTGTTAAAATTTCATATAATCCTTTATGACCTTCACCAGTAAATGGACCTTTATGAGCTTCTAAAATTTCTTTCATGCTGTGACCAATACCCCAATTAGTACGGTACATGTGACCTGCAATAATAAATAATACAGATAAAGCTAAATGGTGATGAGCAATATCACTTAACCATAAACCACCAGTGATTGGATTTAAACCACCTTTAAATGTTAAGAAATCTGAATATTCACCCCATTGACCACTGAAAAATGGTGCTAATCCTTTAGAGAAACTTGGGTATAATTGAGCCATTAACTCACGATTAATTAAGAATTCGTGTGGTAATGGGATTTCTTGTGGTGCAACACCTGCATCTAGTAATTTGTTAATTGGTAATGCAATGTGAATTTGGTGACCTGACCATGATAAACAGCCTAAACCTAATAAACCCGCTAAGTGGTGGTTCATCATTGATTCCGCATTTTGGAACCATTCTAATTTAGGAGCTGCTTTGTGGTAGTGGAACCAACCTGCAAATAACATAATTGCAGACATTGCTAAACCACCGATCGCAATCCAGTATAATTCTACTTCACTAGTAATACCTTCTGCTCTCCACATTTGGAACCAACCTGAAGTTGTTTGAACACCTTGGAAGTTTCCACCAACATCAGCATTTAAGATCTCTTGACCTACAATTGGCCATACTACTTGAGAACTTTGTTGAATACCAATTGGATCTGTTAACCATGCAGAATAATTAGAGAAATATGCGCCGTGGAAATGCATTCCACTGATCCATAAAAATATAACTGCTAATTGGCCAAAATGAGCACTAAAAATCTTACGAGAAACTTCTTCTAATGAGCTAGTTTGACTATCAAAATCATGAGCATCGGCATGTAAATTCCAAATCCATGTAGTTGTTTTTGGGCCTTTTGCTAATGTTCGTGAAAAATGTCCTGGTTGCGCCCATTTTTCGAAATTAGTTTCGACAGCGTCCTTCTCAACAAAAACTTGTACGTTTTTTGTTCGACGCTCAGTTGAGCTTATTGCCATTGAGTTTCTCCTTTAGGGAGACGAAAATCTATGAAACTCTCATAAAAAATAACTCTTTAAAAATTGTTGGTTAACTATGAGTTTTCAATAATCAATTATACTCATTTTTGCCAATTTTTACGAAAAAATAATTTATTCTTGATTTTTCTAAAAAAAATTAAAATTTTATGATTACTATTTATATCTTCACTTATTATAAAATTAGTAATAAACATTAATAAAACTTATATAATTATGGTTAGTCGCGGCTCAAAGGTTAAAATTCTTCGTCCTGAATCTTACTGGTTTAATCAAGTTGGTGTAGTAGCGACTATTGATACAAGTGGTATTCGCTACCCTGCCGTAGTTCGATTTGAAAATGTGAACTACAGTGGTACAAATACAAACAACTTTGCTGTAAATGAACTTCTTGAAGTTGAAGCTCCGGCAAAACCAGCCAAAAAATAATACGAAATATCTTTTTCGTATATAAATAGAGCAGTTTATTTTTAATTGCTCTACCAATTTTTTTGTGATAATATTTTTTAATTAAATATTCTAATTAGATGAATTAATAGTGTAATGATAAATTACCCTCAAATTGGGAAATTAGCACCAAATTTTCTTACGGTTGGGGTTTTTAATAACAAATTAGGAAAAATTAGACTTTCGGATTATCGGGGGAAGAAATACGTAGTTTTAATTTTTTATCCTGCTAATTTTACCCCTGTTTCACCTACTGAATTGATTACTTTAAGTGATCGAATTGCTGAATTTCGAAAATTATCTACTCAAATTTTAGCTATTTCAGTTGATAGTCCTTTTTCGCATTTACGAAGTTTGTTATCAAGTCGTTATGAAGGAGGATTAGCTAATTTAAAATTTCCACTTGTTTCTGACTTGACCCACAAAATTACAAGCGATTATAAATTCCTTACAGATGATGGAATGGCATTCCCGGGCGTTGTCGTTATTGACAAAGAGGGAGTGATTCAATATTATACAGTTAACAATTTATTATGTGGTAGAAGTATAAATGAGATCCTACGTGTTCTAGAATCAATTCAATATCTCAAAGAACATCCAGGACAAGCCTGTCCTGTTGATTGGAAATCTGGGGATAAAACTATTTATTCGCATCCTTTAAAAGCTAAATTATATTTTAAAGAATTATACACTACTCAAAAAAACTAAAATCTTATGCCTAAGTTAAAAACTCGAAAAGCAGCTCTAAAACGTTATAAAAAAACAGCAGCTGGAAATTTCTTACGTCGACATGCATATAAAGGTCACCTTTTAATGCATAAATCAAAAACACAAAAACGCAAATTATCACGCACAATCTGTGTAAGTCCTAGTGATAGTAAACCTATTAAATTAATGTTACCTTATTAAAATTTATGGTTAGAGTTAAACGCGGAAACGTAGCACGTAAACGTCGCAAAAAGATCTTACAACTTGCAAAAGGATACCGAGGAGCTCATTCTCGTCTTTTCAGAGTAGCCAATCAACAAGTTATGAAAGCTTTACGCTATTCATATGTAGGAAGAAAACAAAAAAAACGGACTTTTAGAAAGCTTTGGATTACTCGAATTAATGCTGCGTCAAAATTAAATGGTTCATCATATAGTCGTGTTATTCATAACTTTAAAAAATCTAATATTGATTTAAATAGAAAAATGTTGGCACAAATTGCTGTGTTAGATAGTCAAACGTTTACTGAATTAGTTGAAATGGCTAAATAAAAAAAATATATATTTAAATTCTAATTTTAGTTTTTACTTTAAATCTATTAAATGAAATCTAACTTTTTAAGTTTATGTTAACTATTCTAGTTATAATATAAACTAGAAAGTTAGAATAAATTTAAAATTTTATGACGGAATCTGAAGATTTAGATAAATTACTCGAGAATCTACCATTTTTTATTCAAGAAAATTTAAATAACCATTCCAACAAAGATAAATTAATTGAAATTGTTATCGATTTAGGGCGTAGGCCTGAAGCACGTTTTGATACAGGCCCAGAATATTTATCACAAAAGATTATATCGTGGCAAGATATCGACTATATTACAAAGCGTATTAGTAAATTTAGTAATGATAATCGTGCAGGAATAGAACGAACTCTTCATAGAATCAGCTGTATTCGTAATAGACAATCGATTATTAGTGGATTAACATGTCGAGTTGGACGAGCTATTTTTGGGACTATCAGTATAATTCGTGATTTATTAGAATCAGGGCAATCTATTCTGATTTTGGGACGTCCTGGGGTCGGTAAAACTACAATAATTCGTGAAATTGCACGAGTATTATCTGATGAAATGGAAAAACGAGTTATTATTATAGATACTTCGAATGAAATCGCAGGTGACACTGATATACCACATTCAGGAATCGGACGAGCTCGACGTATGCAGGTATCCAAAACTGAATTACAACATCAAGTTATGATTGAAGCAGTGGAAAATCACATGCCCGAAGTAATTATTATTGATGAAATTGGTACAGAACTTGAAGCTATAGCAGCGCGTACTATTGCTGAAAAAGGAGTGCAATTAGTAGGTACTACTCATGGTAATTGTTTAGAAAATTTAATTAAAAATCCACCGTTAGCAGATTTAATTGGTGGTATTCAATATGTAACATTAAGTGATGAAGAAGCAAAACGAAGAGGGACGCAAAAAAGTATTCTTGAACGTAAAGCTTATCCTGCATTTCAAATTGCTATTGAAATTAATGAACCGAACTATTGGACTGTACATGAAGAAATTCAAGATTCAATCGATTTATTATTACGTGGAACTTATTCCGTAACTCAAATTCGACAATTAGGTTCAAACAAAATACCAAATATTAATTATCATAAATTACAAACAAACTCGCGATCAATATTTCAATCTTCTCGAAATTTAAAAAATGTAATAACTTTCACTAATAATGATTGGGCTGTTTTAAATAAATCTAGTGGAATAAAACTCCGAAATACAAAAACGAAACAATTATTAATTTATACATATTCACTTTCGAATAATTTAATTAAAGAAGCTGTTTCAAAATTAGGTATTAAACTTATTTTGACAAAAGAAATTAAGAAAGCGAGTTTAGTTATCGGCTTAAAAAAACATTTAAAACAAAATTTAAAACTTAAAAAATTAGCCTTACAGTACGATATTCCTATTTATACAGTAAATCGCGGAAGTGTATATCAATTAACCAAATTAATTCAATTTCTTATTCAGCAAAAATTATAAATTATTTCTTAATTTATATGGTATAATTACATATGTTAATTTCTTTTTAAAAAGAAATTAACATATATTAACTATAGACCTATGAGAATTTATCATTTACTATAGTATCTATATATTTATAAATATATAAATATACATATTTATTTACATTATTTAAGGAGCATTATATGTCAGACGAAACTCTTAGTAAAATTCAACAAATCGTTGCTGATCAATTAGGTATTGAAGCTGAAAAAGTTGTACCTGAATCTAACTTTACTAAAGAATTAGGTGCTGATTCTTTAGATGTTGTTGAATTAGTTATGGCATTTGAAGAAGCATTTGAAATCGATATTGATGATGATGCAGCAGGTAAAATTACTACAGTTCAAGATGCTTTAGATTACATTACTGCAAATAAATCATAAATAAATAAACTAAATCTTAAAATATTTTAGCTGTTATAAAATATGGCTTAAAATATCTTAAGATTTAACTTTTTAAGTTAGTGTCAGGTTCCTAATTATGTCTATGACTTTATCGAAAGTCCAAAAAATCTTAAGTTATCAATTTAGTCTCAATGAAACGGAAATCCAGCCTGAAACTAAACTTGAACTGGAATTAGGTGCTGATTCAAGAGATCTTTTAGAACTCATGGCAATGTTTGAAATTACTTTTGATATAGAAATTACTTATGAAGATGTGATTGATATTATTACAGTTCAAGATGTAATAAATTACATTGAAAATAAACAAAAAGCACGTGATGAATTATATAAAAACTTACTTTAGATTATAATCACCTAAATTTACACAGTTCTAAAATTTAAATATTATCAAAAAAGGTTGCTAATATTTGATGATGTATGATATAGTACATATTGTATCAGTTTATTACTATTCAGCTTTAAACATACAAATTTTGTCGGGATATAGCTCAGCTTGGTAGAGTACCTGCTTTGGGAGCAGGGTGTCGTAGGTTCAAATCCTACTATCCCGATAGTATTTTATTTTGGAGTCGAAAGTTATAATGTTTGGGTAAATAAAAATTATGATTTTATTGTTAAAATGATTACAATCAAAAGGAACTAAATTCTAATGACAATAATTGATGTCGAATCATTAAATTCAGTAACTCAATTAATCTCTGAAAGAGGTTATATTGATATTTTTAAACCAGAAGGTGCACCTTTTAATCCACCTCTTATTTACTTTTACACAGATCCTACAGAAGGATTCTTTAACTTGTTCGTGGTAGAGTCTGGTCCAACTAGTCCTGCTTACTTACCGAACTGGCTGGCTGAATTAATTCAACTCGCTACAAATCAACAGCTTACAATTATGTTTGCTAGAGATATTCAAGAATGGGCTTATGAATTCTTAAAAATATTTAAAACATTATGTCAAATGAGGGCTACTTTATGGTGGTGGTTAATGTTTAATCCTTATCAACAACCATTTAATACACTGAGAGTTTTGACAGAATGGTATTTAACAGCGTTTATTGGTATTTTCCCAGTTATTCTTGGAATTGATATCGGTTCAACTATTGGTTTAGCTCTATTAGGGCATACTGTTGATATGTTAGGTCGACTTGCATTTACCATGCCGTATTTACCACAAGAAGGTGAATTCTATAAAGCTGAAGATTTAGTCAAAATTGATAATCCAAATTTGGCTCAGATGTTAACAGAATATGGTCAAGACGTTCGGATTTTCCGAAATTTACCAGATTTATGGTACAAATATCCAATTCCAAATTCTATTCGAGAAGAGTGGTATACTAATAAACCAGAAATTACTGAACATTTAATCAAAAATTATTATGGATTAGGGGTTGATTTCCTTCCGGATCGATTATTGAAAGAACTTTATGAAAAAACAAATCAAGACGCATTAAAAATAAGTTTTAATCATGTAGAACATCTTTCAAATAATCTAGTTTGCTGGGTAAATGAAGTATTTTTAAATATTCCGATTAATTTTCATTTATAAATAATAAAAGTATTTTCCAGAATTTTTATAATTTTTAATTATTTTTCTTTTAAAAACTATAAAATAATTACATCGCCATTATGTAACATAATTAGGTTAACAAATTACATCAAAGTTTTAAGTTAATTCTTGAAACGAAATTAAAAAATTTAAGGAAATTTTAAGAGAGTTTGATCCTGGCTCAGGATGAACGCTGGCGGTATGCCTTACACATGCAAGTCGTACGAGAGTTTTTAACTCAAGTGGCGGACGGGTGAGTAACACGTGAGTATTTACCTTTAGGAGGGGGACAACAGTTGGAAACGACTGCTAATACCCCATATGCTTTAGAGTGAAATGGATTTATCCGCCTAAAGAAAAGCTCGCGGCTGATTAGCTTGTTGGTGAGGTAATGGCTCACCAAGGCGACGATCAGTATCTGGTTTGAGAGGACGATCAGACACACTGGAACTGAGACACGGTCCAGACTCCTACGGGAGGCAGCAGTGGGGAATTTTCCGCAATGGGCGAAAGCCTGACGGAGCA